>Ga0209319_1001262_pt1 | contig 21682 bp, 52 predicted proteins | sample RifGroE2_FD_184000 | JGI IMG/M metagenome (GOLD analysis project Ga0209319, IMG submission 184000) | Groundwater microbial communities from Rifle, Colorado - Groundwater E2 (SPAdes) (version 2) | ecosystem: Environmental > Aquatic > Deep subsurface > Groundwater | place: Rifle, Colorado, United...
CGTTGATGTTAGTCCTGTTTTGCTTACCTGCCTACGCCGGAGAAATTAAACTCCAAGTCAATGGGCAGGAAGTGACATCAAGTATGCAGTATATTGACGGTAACATCTATGTCCCGATTAACACGCTGGCCGAATCTATGGGCGCAAAGGCAGAATGGGACAAGGAAAGCAATACCGTTAAACTCGTATTCAGCGAGAATATGAGCAGTATTTTCGGCATATTGAAGGAGTTAGACAAAGACCCAAAACTAATGACCGTCATTGCTGATGCCGTTTATTATCATCGTTACCCTACTAAAGTTTATCAGGTTCCGACACAACAGCAGACACCATACGTTCAACCATACCAACCGCCGCAACAGTCTACAACTACTTCTCCTGCTACCGTTGATGATGCCGAGGATGAACCGGAGCAGGTTGATAATTCTGCTAAGATTGCTCGCATCAAAAAGCAATACGAAGCGTCTAAAGCGGCACTCGATAACGAAAAGAAAAAGCGTAGGGAAGCGGTAGCATATGAGCATCATTTACTACCCGGATATGCACCAAAACAATTCGAAAAAATTGACATTGAGTTTGAGGAAAAGTATGTAAGGTTAGAAAACTGGTACGAGGAGCAGTTGGAAAAACTGCAATAAAAGAAATAACCACTCTCAACAGGGTGGTTATTTTTCGTCCGGCACATATTTCATTAAGTCGCCTGGGTGACATTTAAGTGCGGTACATATTCTATCTATTACCGAAACGTCAATTCTTGTTATCGTACCGTTATACATTGCATACAGGGTATTCTTGTTAACTCCGCTTAATTCGTGCAGTTTAGGGACTTTCATTCTGTCCTTATTAAACATGATTTTGTCTAAGTTAAATTTTATCACTTCAATGCACCTCCATGAAGTGCATTATACAATGATGTACGGATAAAGTCAACTGAATTCGGTATATTTTATAATGAACCGTTGACATTAAAGCGAATATATTGTACAATGAAGTCAATAGAAGTAACATAGATATAAATGTGGGGAGGCAGAGAGATGGAAAAAAGTTTCAAGGAATGTTTTGCGGAGTTGTGCGCAGATAGGGCGAGTGATGCTATCGTATCGGCGCGACAGAAGGATGCTGAGTATGTTGAGGCAATGGACAGGCTTAACACAATTCGCGCTCAATTGGTTCCGCTGTTGAACGATGGCAATGAGTTTTTACTTACACAGTTGTCAGACGCTTATTCTCGCAGGCAGATATGTGAAACTCGTCTGGCATATGAGCAGGGGATGCGTGACGGGTTGCGGTTGAATAAAATAGTGGGAGGTATTACATGAACGATTTGGTGCTGTGTTTAAGAGTTCTTATTGCTGGTTTTAGTCTTTTTGTTTTTTACTGTGTATGGGATAATAATAGGACTGGTTACATGGAATGGGGTGGTTGGGAATCGGAACCTGGATTAGTTGTAATATTCTTTATTGCGCTTAATGTATTTGCAAATATAGGCATTATTTTATAATATGGGTTGGGAGGGGTAGCGTGAACAATCAACTTGTTCCAGTAGAGCAGAAGTTAGTCAACTTTAATGGTGCTGAGATTATGGCGGTAAAAGCCAGCAATGATAAACTTTATGTCGGTGTCAGGTGGGTGTGTAGGGGCATTGGTCTTTCTGAAGATCAGGCAACACGCCAAACCAAGAAGATTAATGAGGATGTAGTCTTAGTTAAAGGGTCGTCAAAAATGACTATCCCTACAACAGGCGGTAATCAAGAAATATTAACAATTGAACTAAACTTCCTACCTCTCTGGTTGGCTAAAATTAACGCCAATATTATTGAGAGCGAAGAAGTGCAGGAAAGACTCGTCGAGTATCAGTTAAAAGCAAAAGACGTTTTGGCAGAAGCATTTTTACAGAAAGCAAAGTCGCTTCGGCGTAGGATGCCGACATGGGATCGTGAAGCAATGGCAGAAATAAGGTTCGCTAAAGAATTTGCCAAGGCAATAGGCATTAGACCAGAACGTGCGGTTGCAGTTGCTATTGCCAGAACCGAGAAAGAAACAGGCAGACAGTTGAATGATTATCGTAAACTTTTACCTGCTGTTAGTGAAGAAGATGCCGAGATTTTAACCGCTAGTCAAATAGGAGAACAGTTAGACCTAAAATCCAGTGCAGTAAATTTACTGCTAGAGGAAATGGGTTTACAGTACGGTATACGCGAAGCAGGAAAGAAACCTGGGACTGAAAGATTAGTCAAGAGAAACCCTTGGAAGTTAACTGAGGCAGGCAAGGAATACGGAGTGATGCAGGATGCCGCTAATAATAAGTGGGAAGGATTTCAGATACTTTGGAAACCTAAAGTCCTTGATGTGGTTAGAGGATTTATTTCTAGTAAGTCTGATGCAGACCAGGAGGCGCATCATGAAGTTAAGAATTGAACCAGTTCAACTAAACGAGTTATCCGATGCTCAGAAACAGAGACTTCGGGAGTTGTGGGAACCTAAGCAATTTGATGTTTATATTAACGATTCTGGAGAAACTTTTGTTGCCGCACTATTTGACAGGGATTGGTCTAATAGTGGAGGCAAGATAATTAGAATTACAGGCGGAGGAAATAATAAAAATAACTGCCTGCCACTCCTTAGTATAGGTCAATTAGTCGAGATGATAAGGAAAAAACGTACTGACTACATTGACTTAATAGAATCATATGAAGGATGGTATTGTGGTACTTCCGCGTTAGAAGTAGAACTCTGCGACGCTCTATGGCAGGCAGTAAAGAAAATATTATAAAGCACCCTCCGGGGTGTTTTTATTTTGCGGAAATGAGGTGATAACTTTTGCAGGCAGGTCGCCCCCAGAGAAGCGACCACGGAGGTACGATCTCCGTTCCTGCAAGAACAGAATAGCATTACGCTTGCTGATACGCAAGTTGATAAATCCCAGAGAAAGGATGTGTTTCCATGATGGAGAGGGACGAAGCGCGACTCAGAGATATAGAAATTAGGGTCGCCCAAATCGAGGCAAAGGTGGATTCACACATGGACGACATTAGAGAAATTAAGGCAATGCAGCAACAAATTTTAAAATGGATAGTCGGTGCATTGGGAATTAGTCTACTAACCCTTGTTACAGTTACCCTTAATTTAATAAAGGACAGACTGTAACATGAAACATTATAAGCTACTTGCGCTCATTTTAGTTATCGGCATAATTGCCATAGCAACAATTTGTTACGCCGGCAATCAGAAACTAAACATTAACCAGTTAACCGACAATCAGTTAAGGCAAGAATTACTTGGTATAAAGGGCATAGGTGCGGTTACTGCTGAGAGAGTTATTATGTATCGTGCGGAGAATAAACCCGTAACTGTGGGCGAACTGGACAGCGTGAAGGGCATCGGAGAGAAACGGTTGTCCCTTGTAAGGAAAAAATTCAAGGATTAGGAGAGGTTTTCATGGAAATCAAACAAAAACCGAGCAAGAATTTTAGTAGCAGGCAGGGCAGAAAAATCATTGCCATTGTCGATCACATTACGGCAGGTGCTTTTAGTGGTGCAGTATCATGGTTATCTAATCCGGCGGCCAAGGCAAGCGCACACTACATTATTAGTCGCGCCGGTGAGATTGTGCAGTTAGTGGCAGACGAGAATAAGGCATGGCACGCAGGCGGTCCGAATAAACCTAATTGGCCTGTGTATGACGGTACGGATCCTAACCTCTACACCATCGGTATTGAGCATGAGGGGTATAAGGACCAAGGCGGCAATGGTCAATTAACCGAGGACCAGTATCAGGCGACACTTTGGTTACACCGTCAATTAATTGCCAAACATGGAATTAAGATTGACCGCGATCATATCATCGGGCATTACCGTATTGACAGCGTTAACCGTCCTAATTGCCCAGGTCCGGCGTTTCCTTGGGATAGGTTGTTTGATGATCTAGATAATAAACCCGTTAGTCAAGTCCCAGGCCCCTTCCCTGACGTTGCAGGTGATAGGTGGTCGGCAGGACATATTGCCAGAGTCAAGGATTTAGGTCTAATGGTTGGCGGCGGTGATGGGTACTTTAATCCCGAAGCACCGTTGACGAGAGAACAAATGGCGGCGTTAATTTGCAAATTAATTGATAAGGGGATGTTATAAATGGACTATCAAAACATAGCAACGGTAGCACTTGAAGTAGTAGCAACGGCAGCAATACCGTCACTCATATACATTATAAAGAAGTTAGCAAGTGACTTTATTGCACAGCACTTCGATGTTAAGAAAATGCAACTAGAGTTATCTCATGCCGGTATCAACTTCACCTCCGAAAAGGTATCCGAGATAGTAAATAGCACTATCGAGAACGCAATTAAGGCGTTGAATTTGCCTGCTATAGTAAATGTACCTGTGGAGGATAAAGAGTCGCTGAAACAGGCTGAAAATGCGCTTACACATGAGGTTAGCGGCAATACAGAATGGATAATTGGCGAAGGTTTTATCGTTAAAATAAACGGTACTCAGAAGGATTTTTATACCCCCAAGAGTGTCGGAGAGGATACTTTTAATATATTAGTCGAGAGGGTTTATCTGATTGACGGTGTAGTTAAAACTGACCGCCCGTTTGTTGAATATCTAATGTCATAGGCGGTTAAAATAGAATACGCGAATTAATTTTAATACCCCCGGTGACTTCGGTTGCCGGGTTTTTATTTTTAACAAAAGTTTTATGTATCCTCAATAACTGCAACGCCTTATTAATAACACAATTGTTATCGAGTGGCAAATTAAAACCTGTTGAACCGTCAAAACTATCGAATATATCTGCAAAGGGTACTGTTTTGGCTATGTCGGGATAAGTCTTCTGCAATTCAACTAATTCTCTCGCCCATTTATCCCATACATGATCTTCTATGATCGATGTATTAAACCTGTAATAGATACAGGAATGGATGTATACTTGCCTACGCCTACGGTTTATTAGACTATATGCTTCGCTGTCAGTCATATTTTCACCTCAAATTATCAAAAAAAATAGACAACCTCTCCCCAATAAAAGGTTATCTGCTTAAATACAAAGGCTAATTTTTTCAACGTGACATACCATATTAGATTCAACAACAACTATTTGCCCACAGAGGAAGTCACTTCCTTTCGTCTCAGATTGTCGGAGTAACCGCCATGTACGCATATTACGCGAGATAGAGGCGTAGCGGTTGATGTGAATATTATACCACTCAGTTAATTATATTGCAACCGTTTACGGTAGAAGTATACTGTATAAAGTTTATGAGTAAATAAAAAACTCCCTCGGTTGGAGAGAGTTTATGTGTTGTTAGTTGACTACTTCCCAATCATCGGCGAGCATGTCAGTTTGTGATGCAAGCCAACCGACCACTACGGTTCCGTCTGCTGCCTTCATATCAATGTGAGAATTTAACTTGACTCCACTACTCGGTATGATTGTTTCGTTAAGATGGTTTGCCGCCTCATTGCGCAATTTATCGAAAGGAATAGTAGTCCCCTTCACAAGATAGATAAACATACCTTTGCCATTCCAACCGGAACGGGCAACCTTAAAACCTGCCTTTAAGTTATCCAACGCCTGACCGAAGTTAAGTCCTGTCTTTTGGGTGCCTTTATCCAGTTTAACACCAAGTTCGTCAAGTGCCTGTAAAACAGTTCTAACGGTTACGCGGTCATATTCCTTTATGTTATCCTCTAACCATTCATAAGGAACCATGTCAGAGTGGCATTTACTACAAGTGTAACCGTCCTCATGGTATGACGGTGAATGAAAACCCTGTACGTCCTTTTCCCTCGCCCAAGCATCATGTACCCTCTCGGATAACTTTTCAATCAAATCCTTGGTATCCATTATCTTATCCCTCCGTAGTTCTCTATTTGTCACTCAATTATACTGCTAAGCAAATAAAAATTCAACCGTTTACAGTAAACTTATACCGTTTGCAGGATAAATAATGTCTGGTGTAGAATAGTTATAGTATCACCGGATTATCTTACTAGCATAGAAAATCCGAAGTATATCTACAAGGTCGCCTTCCACGGTCTGACCTCTTTTTTTGCCCAAAACAAAACTAACCCCAACTCATGCGTCGTGACATTGGTTCAAATTCACCAGTATTATTAATTATCTGTTTTTCATATGAGCGAAAAGTTTTATGTAGTTTTCTTCTATGATGCTTATTTAATTTGTCATAACATGGTCGTCTTGCGTAATCATAGCGAGGAGATTTATACAATAATACTAACTCCCTTCAATAAAACAAAACTCCCCCAAGTAGGAACTCAGGAGAGTTTTGCCACCCTCAATGCCTGCGCCTGCATCTCTTGGGTTGTGTCTGGTAGTGGTCGGGTTAGCTCCCATGCCGTATGTCGCAGAGGGGTTTTGTCCCGCGGGCGGTTATTAACCACTTTTAGCCACCAGTAATATTTTGTCTGACCGTTGTTGTCGTTTTAAGCGGTAATTGCTTTTAGGATACCCAATATGCCGTTATCGCATATGACTTTTCACTAATAAAATTAGCGTGGCTTGCAATTTTATCCCTCGTCAGCGTTTCCGCCACCGCTTAATTTGAAGGGACGAAAGGGAATCGAACCCATGACCTCTGCTCACCGTAGAAGTGTCAGAACTTTACCACTAAGCTATCAACCCATATTTACCGTCCCACCCTGGTACGCCTGATTTTGACAGAGGCGTGGTGGGATCTGTTAAAATTTCTGTGAAGGTGCTATCTCTCCGTCTATCATGCGAAGAATGATGTATGAACACCGCCACAATGACCTCCACTTTGTACGACCCAACATATAAAAACAATAAGAGGCGTGGGAGGATTTATTGATGTATTATACCACTCATCAAAAGCAATTTCAACAACTTTTTCCCTAAAACTTACCTGAAATATGGACAAATTATGACCGCATAACTTATATCAACAGGGGGTGGTCAATTGTTCGATATGATTATGAAACATGAGGATGCTAAACGCCTTGACAATGAAGCAATGTTCGGGGTGATAAATTCTATCTACCCTGACAGAGAACTTTATAGCATGTCCTTAGATTGGCGCGATAACAAGCAGTATGTCCTAAAAGTGAAGGGCGTAAAGGGCGATGTGCTTGTCGGATGGCAGGAAGTAAAATACTCAAAGGAGTGGAATGACGCATGGGGACATTAACAACTATTGGCGTTGTGTTGCTGACAATTGCATCTTACAGTTTAGTCGAAATACTTCTGATGGGCAGGGAGAAGTTGAAGTCTGTATGGACTGAGGTTGACAATATCCCTGATAGTAAGGAGGCATGGGATAATGAGTAGCGGATCGGCAAATGCTTTTGACGGTATCGGCAAGGGTATATGGTTGGGAGTTGATTCAAGCATTAACTGTATTACGAATGTGGTAAAGTTTTTTACCGATAAGTATTCCGAGAATAAGAAGGAAAAGGCTAAAGAGTTATTTAGAAATGTCGGCATGGAACGAACTGACGTAAGCGGTAAAGTTGATAGACCGCGAATTGTTAAGCAGATAAAAACGGATTATGGGGTTCATATGATAGTTAAACCTTATCCCGGCATTTGGATAGGTGACTTCTTTAAATACCATGCTCAACTAGAGTCTGCCTTAAATGCCGAGGTGCAGATTACGCAGGATAGTAAGGGGTATATCCACCTGAGAGTGTTTACAAGGGGCATACCGAGACGCTTTAAGTATGTAGGTAGTTTGGCTAGTAGAGCGAAGAAATACCCCTGTGCCGTGCCTGTAGGAGTTGGCAGAGAGGGTTTGGTTATGCTCAATCTATCCGATGATGAATGTTTTTCCGTATTGGTTGCCGGGATGCCGGGAGGTGGCAAAAGTAGTTTTATTCGGCAGGCGTTAATGAGTTTAGTTACTAACTATACGCCGGACGAAGCTATTCTTTATTTGGTCGATATGAAGCGCGGAGGGGTTGAGTTATCGGGATTTCAACTCGCTCCACACGTTAAGGATTTTGCTTGTGACTTAAAAGGTGCTGGCCGTGTTTTGACTGCTGCGCTGGACGAATTGGATTATCGTGCAGGTTTAATTGGTGGTGCAAATGTTTCTAGTATTGCCGACTACAATAGATACGGCAAGGGTAAAATGTCTCATGCCGTTGTCGTTATTGATGAATGGATGAGTCTTGACGATGAAGTTAAGAAGATGGCATTAACCTTAGTGCAGCAGGGACGTTTCGCCGGGATGCACACGATTATTTGCACACAGCATCCGAGTTGTAAAGTTGTATCGGGTGAGGTTAGAAGTTTAATACCGGCAACGATAGCGTTTAAAGTGTCGTCGAGGCGGTACAGTCGCATGGTTTTAGGTGAGGAACGTAATCAGGCCGCATACTTAGAATGTCCTGGCAGATGTATTTATCAGGCTAAAGAGAGGATGCGGAAGGTTCAAGTTATGGACCTGCACCCAAGTAAAATAGAAAAAATGATCCGCAAATTATATCCGACAGATAAAACGGTTACGGTATTGGCAACCGAGAAAGACAAGGAGGTGGCATTGAGTTGGTGAGAACAATGGATGATTATAACCCCAATATTCATATAGGTTGGACTTATCCAGAAATAAATAAATTTAAAAAGTCAGAACATGCACATAAATATAGACTTATTGCCGGTAATAACGAGAGGTTTGTAGTTAACTATATACCTACTAAAGATGGACACATAGTCAGGTATGGTTATTTCTCAGAAACAAAGTCATGCTCTCCGAATGGTTATGATAAGGTGGACGGTGGGGCAGGAAACTGGTAACTAAACTTTTCAGCAATTCAAGACAAAACAACTTTGTTTTAATGTGAGGTGTTAGGCGATATGCCTGCTAAACTTTCCGAGACTTCTTTAAAACCGCTTAAAGAAACTTCTCGTCGTTTCTTAATTATCAACTTTATTCAAGATTTCGGGGTGCTTTCTCGTCGGTTAGTTAACCAGTTAGTGTTTGACGATTCGGAGTATGGTCAATGGAAGTGTAGAGTTGAGTTGAAGAAGTTGCATGATGCCGGTTTAATCCAGCGAGGTAGATGTATGTCAACTAACGATTATGTGTATTGGTGCGGCAAACAACCGAAGCAGGTTGAGCATATTTTAGGGATTAACGAAGTATGTATAATCGTGCGTGAGAAGGCCATATTCAAGCGCGAATACGATTTTGGTATTGGAGTAGCAGACGCTTATATTACCGTTGAAAATAGACCTTATTTTGTGGAATATCAGCGAGCGATTAATCACTCTGATATGTCGGTTAAGGTTAAGCAATACGAGCAATATGCGCTTAGTCGTAAATGGGATACCGAGGATTGGCCGATGCCGGGACGTTTCGCCCGTGTGGTGGTTGTTGTTGATAATCTTAAAGACAGGGCGCGGATTGAGAAACTTGTCAAGGACAGTTCGGTTAAGTTTATCGTTTGTCTATTAAATGAAGTTAAGGAGGTTATTGTATGAGTATTCAAGGTATGGGTTATGGGATTGGTTATCTCTTAGGGACTATTTATCACTTAGGACCGCCGGATTATGAAGATAAATATTTGAAGCGACAGAGGAAGTTAAGAAAAGCTGATGCAATATTTAATAAGCGGATGGAGTCTCTTTACGGGGATGCCTGGGAGAAGATACGGGATAAACGTGTTGCCGCCAATACGAATAGAATGTTGGGGAGGTAAAATGTATAGAGGTGGGTATTATTTAGGTTATTCATACATGGCAAAGGTTTATGATGAACCTTCGAGGTTGGGCATAGATAACGGCAGAATATCTAAGTTAACCGTATGTGATTATCGTAAAACGGTTGTTAATTATGATCGTGGTTGGGATGTTTGGCCGAAAGATATTGACCACTACAGAGCGTATACGGAAATTAAAAGGCGATTGTTGGAGTAAAGGAGTGTTGTTAATGAAAAGAGAAGAATTTACCAAGATATTTGAGATTTTCCATGCTAATATAGATAAACTTGATACTGACTATGAAAATGGTGTTGAGGAATTCGACAAGGCAATGGATGTTTGCATATCTTTACTTGCTATATGCGAGGTGTTTGCCGAGAATATGCCCGATGAAGTATTGGAGGCGATTGATATTAAATGGGAATAGGAAAGTTTGTAACCCGAAAGGGTTATTTTTTTCGGTAGATTTGTACTGAATATGGCAGAAAAGACTTGCATTGTATATCTAAACGGTATATAATATATATGAGGTGAGGCAGAATTGAAGCGCAGAAGTATTTTTATGGATGATGAAAGACACGGAAAATTGAAGAAGGAGGCAGGTAAACAGAAGTTGAAAGTTTCTGAGTTGATTCGTCGGATTATTGATGAATGGTTGGATAATAGAAAGGAGGAAAAGTAATTGCCTTTACTTTCTAATGGATGCGGTCACTCAGGCAGACACAGAGGATTAACCTATTTATCCATGAACGAAATACACAGTAGGATAAATAGCGGAAATTATGCTATTCATAAGAAGTATTCGCTACTGATAAACTTTGACGGAACAGAAATTATATCCTTGAATGACTTTGTAGTACTACCTGTAAGCGGTCTTAGGGCGAATAAAACAGGCAGGAGACCGTTTGTAAGGATCAGGGGCGTAAAGGGTAAGAAAAGTATTCACATTTTAACTTATGAGGCATGGTATGATGATGAACTTACAGAAGGATTTAGTGTTCACCATCAAGATTTCAATAGAACAAATAACCGCTACACTAATTTAGAGAAGTTAGATGCAGATACCCATAAACTAATACATACCCAAATAGACAGGGGGTATATGTCTTATTGTGGTTGAGAAGGAGGAAGCAAATTGAGCGATAAACTACCCGAAAAGGTAATCCCAATTTCAACACTCCGCATTATCAGGGATAAGAACAAGAAATGCACTTGCCGTAACCGTAAATTCTACATCGACACTCAGAACAGAGAAATTTCGTGTCAAGAGTGCGGTGCAGTTATTGACCCCTATGATGCTATGCTAGACATTGCAAATCATTATGAGCAGTTCGGTAAGGAAGTTGATAACCTGCTGACTCAGCGCAAGCAGATATTAGACTATAAACCGCATCTTCTTGTTATGCGTGAGTTAGAGAAAATCTACATGGGCGGTAAGATGTTGCCTTGTTGTCCTCATTGCGGTAAGGGTATACACGCTAAAGAATTGTTGGTTGCTAGTACGAGTAAGCAGTACGAGGACAGACGAAGGTTGAAGGAGGAAAGTTGATGTATCTAAAAATTAGACAGGATGTTGGTCGCATAATAGAGGACTTAACTTTAGCACTAGAAAACTATAAGTTAAATTCTGACGAGAAGAAAGATGATCTTATGTGTGAATTGCTGAGATCAAAACAACGCATTAATTTAATTCTTGATACTAATGGGAAATGGTTTTTGTGTGAAGATGGCAAATCCATATTAGAGGAAAACTAATGAGAGAGATTATTTTTAGGGGTATAAGATTAGACACTAAGGAATTTACTTATGGTTATTTGTGGGCAAAAAATAACTGCTCGGTTGGTGCAAGAACATTAATTATGAACAGCATGGGAAGTGCCTACGAGGTTGACACTGAGACTATCGGGCAGTTTTCCGGACCAAGGGACAGCAAGAGAACTACCGATTTTCCCGAAGGTCAGAGGATTTTTGAGGGTGATATAGTTAAGCGGAAAAAGGATAATGTTGTTAGAGTGGTTATATTTAAAGATGGTTCATTCTTGACGGAAAGAATAAAACCATGTAGTAGATGTGTTTTTAACTCATTCCCTTTTTATAGATATGACGAGTGGGAAGTCATTGGAAATATCCATGAACACAGGAACCTGCTGGGAGGGGATGAAGTAGAGTGAAAGAAAAATCAGATATGTTGTTTTTTGCTGACGTGCTTCAATTTGACCTAAAGGAACTTGACGGCAAAACACTTAAAATGACTGTAGGGGATAATGAATTTATGACCGTTCTTATGGGTCACGACATTGCAACCGGAAATATTTATCTTATCGATCAAAGATTTAAGAAGGGCGACAAATAATGCCCTTCGACTACGCCAGAACAGAACCGGAATACTGCCTTGGGTGCGGTAGAAAGTTGACCGCTGCGGAGAGGGCAGAGGGGAAATGTGAGAAATGTGGGGAGGAAATTGTATGAAAAAATTAAAACCATGTCCGTTTTGTGGCGGCAAAGCAAAGATTAATAAAATGCCATACGGTGACAACTATAAAGTTTATTGTCCTAAATGTGGTATTGCTATGGGTTTTACTTATAGTCATATTCACCCAAAGACGGAGGAAGAAGCTGTGACTGCATGGAATACGAGAAGTAAAAAGAAAGAATGTGAGAAATGTGGGGAGGAAGTATAGTGGGCGTATACGATCCGGTAACACAGGAACCATGTCCCGAATGTTGCGAAACTATGTACTCGGAAGGTGTTTCTAATGGCATAGGGTATTACTATCCACCGTTTCATTGTGATAAATGCGGATATTCTGAAAGATGCGGATACGAGGGTACTAATTGCAATAAATGCGACCAATACGAGAATTGCTTTGGTGGTTTAAAAATATGATTATCAATGACCTTGCATTAGATGCTGTTGAGAAAGTCCTTGACATAAAACTATACGAACTTCAAAGAAAATATATTTTAGGTCAATGCGACTATTGGTATGGTGCAAGACGCTCTGGAAAGACTTCTGCTTACTGCATTAAATTGGCGTTATCGGACGATGAACCGCTAAACATTAGAAAAGCATATTCGTTTTGCGACGATGATTATGGTGATTCGGGTAATATAGTTAGTTATAGTAAGTGGTTTTTAGATAGGTTTATGGAGATATGGAGTAAATTAAAGGATGCCGGATTTCCTGTTAGGGAAGTCAGGAGATAGGATAGGGGAGGTAGTATGAAGCAAAGATGCATTCCGAGAGAAACTATTGAATTAGAAGGTGAGGAAGTTAGTCGTATTCTCTCGTACTTCAATAAAATAGCCGATGTTCCTATGGATGCTAAATTATTCTATATTTATCCCTGCGACGACCTGCAACCGGTAGACAGAGTTATTATAGCGTTAAAGGATAAAATGTTTTGGTCATTAACGCTTTGGCAATTGGTTAATATAGGATATGGAGTTAGTGAAGGAGGTTTGAAATGAAAACAACACCAATCTGTAACTGCCAGTCATGCGGCAAAGGGTTTGCTGATGGCGATATAGTTTACCTTGTGCAATTGGATAACAATATCGTATGCCCTGTATGTGCCGCAATACACCCTGATAGGAAGCAAAGACTTGTTGAGATAGAAACTACCTGCGACGCAAAAACTACCCGACTAGGCGCTATGATGTGTGTTTTGGGGAATGGTGGGGTTGCGTTAGATGGTCGAGAAATGGCGTTTTTAGATTGGATCGCTGGATGGGATCAGGAAACAGTTGATACTTTGGGTCGGTTACTGGAGAAGTGCTTGGAGGTGGGTGGTAACCGTGAATAACATCAATAAACAAATTAAATTCTTGCAGGCGGTTAAATTTCTCCTTGAATGCCCACAGGATGTTATTGATAGTCTGGATCCTGATGATAAGGCGAAGTTGTGCGCTAAGATTAAAGAGTCATTTAGTAAGGAGGGTGGTAAGGGTGAATAGTCAAATACAATTCTACTCGATACCGGAGTGGGCGAAGTATATTGCCTACGATGATCAAATGGGTTGGTTGGCATTTGAAAACAAACCGCATTTAACTGATGGCAATACCTTTTGGAATTGCGAAGGGAGATACGAGGAAGTTTCCCCGGTATTGCCTACCACATTGAAGGAGGTTAACCGTTGAAACCAAGACACTTTAGAGTTTGCACTATCTTACCGCTCGAACCTTTTATATGCGCTGTCTATGGTTCTATAACAATAGAATCGCTGATACTTTTTCAGAACGAACTTGACTGTCTGAGTGTAGAGATCGCGGAGGCATCGGAGAAACAGCAGGACTTAATCGTAAAGGCGAGTTATACTGAGGCAGAAACGCAATATAATGATGCAGGAGTTCCGTACACTCTTGACGATTATTGGGATTTTACGGTTGTTAAAACAGTACCATGGGACTATAAGGAGATCGATTATGAGCAACCTTAAATCTAAAATACATGCGTGCCGAGAGAAGTTGGCGTATGTGAGAGAGATATTGCAGGACAAGAAAGATGATCGGTTAGCGGAGTTAATTGGCGAGGTCAGCAACACGTTGAATGATATGTATGCTGGGATTAACATTTACAAGGAGCATATTAACCGATTGACAAGTAAATTGTAGGGGTGAGGGTATGGATTTTATTAAGTTAAAAGACGATATAAATTTCAAGGAATTATTTAAGTTTGGATTTGTGGAAGATCCGACAAACTGTGAGTATGGAGATACCTATTACCACCTAAATAACTATTACTTACAGATAGGTGATTTCAGAATAACCGTTAATACAATTTCCAGACACATAGACATTCTGTGCCTTGCTAAAGAGAAGGGGTTGCACAATATATTTAACCTAAAACCTTTGTATGGTTTAATATCTAATGACATGGTGGAGTTACCGAGAAAATAACTTCTTCCACCACGGCAACTTCTTCTCCTGCTGCTCAATAAACTTTTCGGTACGAGATACACGACTAATAAGATGCTCAACTTTTTTGACGAGTTGGGCATTTAGAAAAGAGGGGGTAAGTTATTTTGCGTACTATTAATATGGGTAGGGCAGATAAAATTATAATATGTAAAGGTACTGCCAATATACCACCTAGGTTTTGGTCTTGGATAGTTTGCTGTGAAGATGAATTTACTGAAGATATTAAAAAGCAAGGGTTTATAAAGACAGAATGTGCTAAGTATTTAACCTTAGAACAACTAAAATATTTAAATGAATAATTTAGTAAAATCATGTAACCGCTTCGGCGGTTTTACTTTTTCCAGAACTTCCACCAGGGCCGCTTACTTTGTGCCGCTAAAATATCTTCATTCTGTTTCTTGATCCACTCATATTCCTTTATGATGCTCTCTGTATTGCTAAAACTATCATTCTTAACATTTTCTATGGCGGACAACACTTCTTTTTTCTCCATGTCCTTTTCTCTCTTTAATTCCTCAAACATAGATACGGTTAATTCCTGTTGTTGGGCCAAAAGTTTCTCAAAATATTTTTGCTGCTCAGACAAGGCATGACTTATTTTTTCTTCAACTTCGGCCATGTAGTTGCGGCCAACGTCGATAATTTGTATCGGCTGCGGAGAATTATTTTCAGGTTGATAAATTTCAGTATGTGCAATTTCTGCACTAACTGAGTTATCCACAGGTTCGTTGATTTCGTTAATTTCGTTTTCGTGGTTTTCGCTGTTAGGCATTTCGTAAACTTCGCCGTTTAATGCAGCTTGAATAGATTCAGATGTTACGAAACGCCTTTTATTCTTTTCGCGAACAATAACTATCCTGCCTTCTTTTTCGCGCAGTTCTAAGGTACGAATACTAACACCCATCAATTTAGCGGCCTCTTGGATTGTATATCTATCTTTCGTAGTTTGCATAGTTTTCGCACCGTCCAATTCGCTTTTCGTAGTTTGCGATCTTAGATCGTTTAAGTAAGATTCGATCTTATTCTTTTTAAGATCTATATAATCATCATAATCATTATGGTTATTTTCGTAGTTATTTTTCGCTGAGATCGTAGTTTCGCTTCGCACTATTCGTAAATAACTTTTGTACTTATCGTAGTTTTCGTTAACTTTCCTCATTGCCTGTCCCACACATAACCCCTCCACCCATAAAATTTTCAATAAATTCTAAGCGGCAAGGAGTTGACATTTTGGCCTGCATACTCTAAAATAATAAACAGCAAAGCAGGCATGAGTAAACCTCACGCTTAGATAAAAACCACCTACACCTTGGCCGGGAGGGGTGGTTTTCGGCATTTAATTGCAATAATTTTAGCATTACCCGGTAAGTAATGCAATGTAATTTATTAAACCCCTCCACAACGGAAGGGGTTTTTGTTTTATGCGGAACCGGCACAACAAAGATATTCTTCCCTGGCATCAACCAGGGACGCATCCTGCTTTGTGGGACTATACACTACTATCTTATTAACCTGCTCAATACCTTCATGGGTGATGTGCTTATCGACGGTAATATTGTCACCGTCGACTATGCAATAAATAAAACCGCCAAAGTTACCTACGCCACTAACTCCTATAATAACCATCCCCCTTTTATACGAACACTTGTTTTATACTACTCATAATAATACGCCCAGCGTCCGTAATTTTCAAGGTAAAATTTTCATCTAATTTCGACAAAGTTATTACATATTTCTTACCTTTGTTATGGTTTTCAGCAATTCTTCGACAATCTCAGGTGGTATCTGCTCAGTGTACGCCTTTTTAGCCAACAGCAAGTAGGGCAGCGTTTCCTTGTCAAGTAGCATTTGCTTAATCTCGTCGGTTAATACCTCGTTAACCTCGGAAATGTCAAAAACGGTACGAGCGTTTTCGCTGAAAAAGTACATCGGTGATACATTCAGTGCGGTAGCAAGTCTCTCGATAACTTTAATGCCGGGACTTTGCCTTTTTCCGCTTTCAATATCAGCAATGGTATTGGTCGATACGGCCTTCGGGTTGTCTTTTGTAATAGTTTTTAGCGATAGATCATCCATGCTTAAACCCCTATTATTCCTCAAATTATACAACTTATCCTTAATCTCCATTTGGTATTCCCCCTTATTATATAATTATATTTCCTATCCTTAATTCAGTATACAGGTTGTTGTTGGTAGCGACAATTTCACGGTAAAATATACTTAATTCAGTTGACTTTATACTTTTTAAAGTATATAATGGACATAGTTGAAAGAACTTATTTTTTTGCATAGTTATACTGTTTGCAGTAACATTTTACTGAAAGGAGGACAAGTAGTTTGGATTTCACAGCGATTGGGTTAAACATCATCAAACGTCGCAAATCATTAAATTTAACCCAGGACGATATTTCAGAAAGAACTGGCATAACACAACCCAATGTTTGTAAGTTAGAGAATGGTCTTAATTCTAATCCGTCAGTCAATACGCTGCAACGTATCGCTGATGCCCTTGGTTGTGACTTACTGTATTTACTAGAAACTGAATCCGGTTCCGACTTGCTGAATTCATAATAGCACACAATTTTTTAAAAATCTGTGACCGTCGTCACATTTTTGAAGTTTTTTTGAATATTTTTTAATTTTTTTTAGGGGGAATATAAAATACTGAAATATGTTAACTATTTATTTGCTTTATGGTGGGCAGGTTTACTTATATCACTGTTTTTTGGTTTCCATCCAAACAACATAGTAATTGGTTGTGGATTTTTATGCTCTATGTTAAATTTTCTTTCTCATGCGGAAAATAAGTGAAAATGAACTGGTACTACCTACTTATCCATCATGGCAAGGAAGTTAGTTTCACGGGTGAATTTGCGGATACGCCGTTGGAAGCGTGTCAATTGGCAATGGACAACTACGACGAAGCGGAATGGATTGAGGTGTTTGATTTTTGAACTTAGACAAAAAACTTCATAATATGCACGAAACCGCTTTCCTATGCCAGATTTATTGTGATTTGAGGGAAACTGCGGTAAAGATACACGAATTGGACGATAATGTAACTACCGAATTGCTTGCGGTTATGGATAAAATACACGCTGCAATTTGCGAGCAGGATTAAGAAAGTAGGTGCATCGGTGAGTAATGCAATAGTTGAAACGTGCGATAACTGTAGGTTTTGGAAAGAAGTCGAAGGAAACATACCGTTTAAATGCACCAAACACGGCGTAAAGTTTTTCACGCCAGGGTGCAATGTGTGTTTTTCATTTAAGGCGAAGGAGGACAAGCAGGATGTTTAAAGTGTGGGATCGGGTTGTTGTTGATGATGGGATTCTGTTTAAAGGTTTTAATGCTACTGTCTTAGGCAAACTCATATATGATACAGATGAACCTCAATACCATATAAGATCAGACGAAAAAAATGTTGTTTGGTTTTCACATGATTGCTATGGGATGTGTGAGAACGGGTATGGACTAATTGCCAACGAATCTGACTTAACTCTACTCACCAACAAACCGGCATGAACACAAGCGACTATGCAGAACTAGCAAGAATAACAGCATCATGGGCGCATGGTATCCGTGAGGGACAAGCAGTATTAGTCGCGGAAACACTCGAAAGAGTGTCGGCGTATTGCTTGGAGCAGGCTAATGTACCTGATGAATATATGAGGGAGTCGTTCAAATGCCCGTGTGTGAACGCTGTGGAAGTGAAATGGTGGAAGTTGTTGTGCCTTGTACCGATATGGAGGTTGTTGCAGGGATTTTGGTCGAGAGGGAAACGCAAGACTACCGCCTGATGTGTCCGAAGTTGGATTGTTTTGAGGCGGTGGAGAGGGAGGAAGATACAATACCATTTTGAGGGAGGATTAATAAATGAGTTTTGATGTTAATGTTTTCAATAAGAGTTACGTAAATGCTCAGGAAATTGCTAACATGGTGCAGGAAATGGCAGATGCAATTGAGGATTTAGAAAAAGAAAATGATAGACTAAAAACTGATATTGAAGAAGCAAATGACGCTTATCAGGAGTTGGAAGGTGAAGTAGAGAGACTAGAAGATGAACTAAAGAGTTTACAAATGTCGCTTGAAGATAAGGAGGATTAACTTTGAAAGAAAAAATACAAAGAAACATAGAGAAATTTCACGCTAATGTAGGACATATTGACCGTCCCGGCATGGACAAGTTATCGGCATACTTAGAATTAAACGGTTTCTTCTGCGCCCCATGTAGTGGTCAGCATCATTGCAATTGGGCAGGTGGATTATTAGAGCATAGTCTCAATGTTATGGATAAAGCGGTTGAACTCCGCACCGCCTTTAACGCTACTGAATTAAATCTACAAAGTGTTGTATTTGCATCGTTGTTCCATGATGTAGGTAAAATCGGCACTCATGGAAAACCGTACTATATCGACAACGTACTTAAAGACGGGAAAATAAGCGCAGCAAAACCGTATGAGCATAACAAGGAAATTGTCGAGTGTGACCATAGTATCGTGAGTCTGCATATTCTCAGTAAGTTTGTTCCTATGACCGAGGACGAGCGACAGGCGGTAGTATATCACAATATGCTGTACATTCCGAGTGGTAGGGACGTTAACGGTAAGGAGCATCCATTGACAATGATAGTCCATTTTGCCGACCTATGGTGTAGTCGTGTGACCGATAAGGGCATTGTGCCGGTGAGTAATGAGGTGATGTTTTAATGCAAAAATCCGAATCGATAATCAATTTAGCAAAGGCATTAGCATTATTTCAATCTGAAGTAAAAAATCCTGCAAATACAGCGAATAACCCATTTTTCAAGAGTAAATATGCACCATTGCCGGATATTCTGAATGACGTTAGACCATTACTATCTAAGCATGGACTGTCTGTATTACAATCTCCAAGCGGTGACGGTGACAAGATAATCATAACAACTATGTTGATGCACTCGTCGGGAGAATGGATAGAAACCTGTCCTCTTATTTTAAGGGCAGACAAGGCAACAGCACAGGGGGCAGGTAGCGCAATAACCTACGGACGGAGATATGCTTTATCCTCAATACTAGGTATTAGTTCAGAGGATGATGATGATGGAAATAGTGCAAGCGGCAACAAAAACGGTAGCAATGACAATAAAAATAAACAAAATAATGGTAGCAACACTCAACAGTCAAATAAACAATCAACTGGCAATGAAAACCCGAACGCAATATCAGAGGGTCAGATTAAAAAACTTCATGTCTTGCGCGGACAGAAAAATATTACTGAGGATGATTTTAAAAAACAACTAACAGTGATACTAAAGCGAGACATTGCGAGTCTTAAAGACTTAACCAAAAAAGAAGCATCAGACATAATTGAGCGCATAGAAAAAGCCAAATAATGTCTGACCAACAAGAACTCGTAACACCTGCTGACATTGCCGAAGTCGAAAGACTTATTATTGCGGTAGACAAGCATATCGAGAAGATGGAGAAATGGATCAAGGAAGGTTAGGAGGAAAATATTGTGATACAGGTCAAGGAATTTTTAAACTATCAAGAAGCACAGGAAGGCATGATTAATGATTGGTTAAAGGAAATGGATGGTAAGATTATCGTTAACAGTATCCAATATAGTGTTTCTTGTTTTCAGGAAAGCGGTGCTTATGGTGCGCCAAAAGAGTTTTCCGGTGTACTAATAACCTACAGGACAATATAACTACTACAAGGAGGCAGCACATGGACAACCCATATGATCAAGGTTTTCGCGCAGGTTACTTGGGAGGTCCGAAACTGCCTCCTGCCGGTAAGCATGAAAGAGAAATTTACTGCACCGGATACCGGGATGGGCGTATATCGGCAAGGAGAAATGCCGTGGTTGCCCGATGGGTACAGGGTGTGGTGAGAGGGAGGGAAATGAGTGGGGGTATCGTGTGATTGTAGTATGGATATGGATGATTGTGGATTAACGGAACTATATAATCCATCCTTCCCTAAAGCGCGAAAGAAACATATGTGTTGCGAGTGCAGGGAAGTTATTAAAGTGGGCGAGACATATGAAAGAGTTTCCGGCAAATGGGACGGTTGCTTTATGGAATTTAAAACTTGTCTTGCTTGTGTGAGAATACGTAACCATTATTGCCCTAACGGATTTGTTTTTGAAAGTCTCAAAGAACAACTTATGCAATGCTTGGGTTTTGATTATACCGAAGTCGAGGAGGATGAATAGTGCCATTTGTAACGGTTGAAGTCGAGGGAGGCAAACTAACCCTGCTCGGCGGTGACGAGGTAATGCGTGACGTTATCGAGAAGGAATGTCCTATTGACCTGGCGTTTGACGATAAGTTGTTTAGGGAGGTTTACCGACACCCTGACGGAACGAGGTTAAATGTATACGGCAGTGTTCGCGGTAGAGGATTGAACGAGCATATACTTTGGTCTGATGTGGAGGTAGTTAGTTAGTCACAGAATGACCGCAAACAGCATTTTAAGGACTGTACAGCGTGGTAAATATATTTTAGGTAGTCTAAGTAGTTGAGTAGTCAAAAAGGCACGTAGGCACATATTCGTCTACTGTATCCGGTAGATAGAAACTTTTAACGGGAGGTAGTTAGTTGAAAATTGGACTTGTCGCAGTAGACTCTAAAATATCCAACCTTGCACTAATGAAATTATCCGCATACCACAAAAAGTTAGGTGACGAAGTAAAGATATTTGAACCGCTAATCGATAAACCGGATTTGATTTATGCAAGCAAAGTCTTTGATTCTACTCCTGATTATGAATACTACCCTGCCGATGTTCCAATTATTAAAGGTGGGACGGGGTACGACATAAAAGAAAAATTATCGGACGAGATTGAAAGCATGTTTCCTGACTACAGCATATTTAACCACAATATTAGAAAACGTAGCGGTCAAATAATCGGTAACTATGCCTTGGGGTTCACCTCTCGCGGATGCAGCAGGCAATGTCCATTTTGCTTAGTACCGGAGAAAGAGGGCGACATAAAAGCGGTAGCAGATATATACGATTTTTGGAACGGTCAATCTCACCTGATGTTGTTGGATAATAACCTTACTGCATTGCCGGAACGCTTTGAATTGACG
>Ga0209319_1001264_pt1 | contig 21673 bp, 9 predicted proteins | sample RifGroE2_FD_184000 | JGI IMG/M metagenome (GOLD analysis project Ga0209319, IMG submission 184000) | Groundwater microbial communities from Rifle, Colorado - Groundwater E2 (SPAdes) (version 2) | ecosystem: Environmental > Aquatic > Deep subsurface > Groundwater | place: Rifle, Colorado, United...
AGGCTGTGCTCTAACCAGCTGAGCTACCCTGCCAATCAAACAAACAACTTACAACTAACCACAAACAACTGTGAGTTTTTGTTATAGGTTGTGAGTTATAAGTTGTCAGTTAACTCTTGTTGCGGGAGTAGGATTTGAACCTACGACCTCGTGGTTATGAGCCACGCGAGCTGCCAGACTGCTCCATCCCGCTATATTTGATAATGATAGGTAGATATTAGCACCTTTTTATTATACGCATTTTTTTAGTATTGTCAAACAGTTGAAAAAGTAACTTTTTGCTTGCCTTGCCAGCTATTTTCCGCTATAATGAATAAGTAGTGTTTTCAATAAAAACAAAAATATGACGTTAACATCGTATCTTTGGGGAATAAGAATCTCCACGGCGATTTCATTTGCGGCTTGGATTTTGGTTATAATACAAATGGATCCGCAAAAAACTGGCGCTGCTGGGCAACTCCTTTTTTTTATCAGCGCGCTACTGTTTTTTTCTGGAGTGTTCATTCTTTTTTTCACATGGATGCGCAAAAAAGTTAGCGGAAGTGAGGACAATGCTCTTGCACACATCGGGATTAGTTTTAGACAGGGAATATTGATTGCGATACTTTTGTGCCTGTTGCTGATTTTACAACAATATCGCATTTTGACCTGGTGGGATGGAGCACTGGCGGTAGCAGGAATATTTTTGGTAGAATTGTACTTCCTGACAAAAAAATAGGTTTGTGAAATATATTTGGATAATAAATCCAAAATCTCAATGTCAAATGTCAAACAAAATCCAAAATCTTAATGACTAAATTTTTTTCATTTGGACTTAGGACATTTATTGGATATTTGGATTTTGACATTGAGATTTATTGAATAAAATTAATTAATGAAAATAAATTTAATCGGATAAGAATAATACTATGGCTAAAGACAATGTGAAAAAATCAGATTATGGTGCGAAAGAAATTCAAGTGCTGGAAGGATTGGATCCAGTGCGCAAGCGCCCGGGAATGTATATTGGTGGAACTTCCACAGAAGGTTTGCATCATTTGATCTGGGAGGTGGTAAACAATTCAATCGATGAAGCGATGGCCGGAAATGGAAATGATATTTTAGTGCAGCTTTTGCCGGACAACATCGTTTCAGTGCGTGACTTTGGTCGTGGAATTCCAGTAGAAATTCATCCGCAAACAAAAAAATCAACACTGGAAACAGTGCTTACGGTTCTGCATGCCGGTGGAAAATTTGGCGGGGAAGGATATAAAATTTCCGGAGGACTTCATGGTGTGGGTGTGTCGGTTGTTAATGCTCTTTCTGCTTGGACCAGAGTGGAAACCTGTCGAGAAGGAAAAACTTGGGCGCAGGAATATAGAAAAGGAATTCCGCAGGGCGATGTGAAATCAATTGGAAAAACGGATCATACTGGAACAACTGTGATTTTTCAAGCCGACCCGGAAATTTTTCCAGAAATTAAATATTCCTGGACGAAAATTTTGGATTATGTTCGTCAGCAAGCTTATTTGACGAAAGGTGTGAAAATCGTAATTGAGGATCGTCGCGAAGCTACAACTGAAAAAGAAGCATATAAAATCAGACGTCATGGATTTTATTTTGACGGAGGGATTGTTTCTTTTGTGAAATTTTTGAACCGTGGAAAAATTGTTAAAAATGAAATGCCTGTTTATGTTGAAAAAACAGTTGATGATGTCGCTGTTGAAATGTCCTTGCAATATACTGATGGATATAAAGAACATCTTTATTCTTTTGCAAACAATATTTTTACGCCGGAAGGTGGAATGCATGTGACTGGATTTAAAATGGCGCTAACACGAGTGCTTAATGATTATGCTAAGAAGAATAATCTGATCAAAGAAAAAGATGGTGGAATGACCAGTGAAGATTTGAAAGAAGGTTTGACGGCGGTGGTTAGCGTGAAACTTCGTAATCCTCAGTTTGAAGGTCAGACTAAATCAAAATTAGGAAATGCTGAAGTGCGTGGTATTGTTTCCAGTATTACGTCGGAAGGTCTGGTGGAATTTTTAGAAAAGCATCCTACTAACGCCAAAGCAATGATTGAAAAGTGTTTGCTTACTGTGCGTGCTAGAATTGCTGCTAGAGCTGCCAAAGATGCGGTGCTTAGAAAGGGAGCGCTCGAAGGAATGACGCTTCCTGGAAAACTTGCAGATTGTACTACGCGTAATGCTGAACTTTCCGAATTATATATTGTGGAGGGAGACTCTGCTGGTGGCTCTGCTAAGCAGGGGAGAAATCGTATGTTTCAGGCAATTTTACCACTTAGGGGAAAATTGGTGAATGTTGAGAAAACCAGTCTTGATAAGGTTGTTAAATCCGATACTCTTAAGCCAATTATTATTGCTCTTGGAACAGGAATCGGCGAAACTTTCGATGTGAGTCGTTTGCGTTATGGAAAAATTATTATTATGGCCGATGCCGACGTCGATGGTTCGCATATTCGAGTTTTGCTTTTAACATTCTTCTATCGTTACTTTGAAGATCTTATCACGAATGGTCATATTTATATTGCGCAACCTCCGCTATATCGAATTCAAAAAGGTAAGGATGTGCGTTGGGTTTATAACGATGAAGAAAAAGATGTAATTGTGGAAGAATTCAGATTGAAAGCTGTTGAAAAGGGAGCTGAAAAAGCAGCTGATAAAAAGGCTGCAAAGGCAGCAAAAATGGATACTTCAGAAATATCAACAGAAAATGAGATAACAGATGAAGATTTGGAATCTGGCGATGGAGAAATTGAAAAAATTGCTGGTGTTACAATTCAGCGTTACAAAGGTCTTGGAGAAATGAACCCGCAACAATTGTGGGATACAACAATGGATCCTGAGCATCGCAAAATGATGAAAGTGGAAATTGATGATGCTGAGGAGGCTGACAGGATGTTTGATATTCTAATGGGCTCTGATGTTGAACCGCGTCGTCGCTTTATTCAAACGCATGCTAAGAATGTGAAAAACTTAGATGTGTAAAATACTGAATTAACTAAATTACTGTCAGTATGTCATTCTGAGTGTAGCAGCTTCGACCCTAGGGAGAAGCTGCGGAATCGAAGAATCTGAGCCCAGATCTTTCGACTTCATTTCGACCTATCGGTCTCAATTCCGCTCAAGATGACAAGTTATTGTGTTGTAGGCTTGGTTTGTTTGATATCAATAAAAAGCAAAAATAAAACTCAAAAATTTTCAAAAAAATCCCGGCATTTTGTCGGGATTTTTTATTTGGCAAATATGGGTGTGGATAACTTTTTATTTTTGTTAAAATTTGCTTTTTTTAAGCCAAAAATTGAAATATTAAATTGTTGTCTAAAACGGGAAAAAATAGTATAATTTAGTTAGATATTTGTGTTCAATTTTTATTCGGAAAAATGTAAAAAATTGAAAAAGGAAAAAGAAAAAAAACAACCAAAAATAGTTGAAAATATTGAGAGTGTTCCAGTTGGCAAGGATGCTCATTTTGGTGTTGAGAATAATCAAGCAGAATTGAAATTTCAAGCTTTTAGTAAAAAAATGGAACTTAAGAAAAAAGTTTTAAAAATTGCGGGCATTTCATTTTTGTTATTGATGATGATTGCTGCAAGTGCAGCTGTATATTTTAGAAATAAAAACGCCCAGCAATCAAGCGCAGTAAAACAACAGGTGCAAATGGAAATACCAAAAAACGAAGATCATATTTTTGTTAATGAATCTGGAAATGTGAGCAAAGAGCAAAATGCTGTCGTTGTTGCAGGCGATGATTTAAAAGGCATCGCAGGAAAGAGTGAGAATTATAAAATCAAAGACATTGCAATCGGTGGTGCAAACATCGTGCTGGCTGCTGAGACAGAAGCATTACCACTAAAAGCAATGGATGTTCGCAGTGAAATGCTTATGACAAAAGATGGAAAAAAAATGCAGGTGCTTATTTCTTGGAAAACAAACAAATTGGCAAAATCCGAAGTTAAATATGCTAAAGATGGAAAAGGGGCAGAAAAAAACATCAAAGAATATGGATATGGATTTTCACATGCATTGGTTTTGAATAATCTTGAGCAAGCTACCAGATATGTTTTTACGGTTAGTGTTACTGATAGGAGTGGCAATGTTTCTGTTTCTGATGCGATTGCCGTTTATACAGGTTCAAAACCGGTATCAGTGATTGAATTGATTTCTAGTGAAATGGAAAGTATTTTTGGTTGGGCTCTGAAGAAGTAAAAAGTTATAAAGTTATAAGGTTGTAAAGTCTGGAGAAAAAGTTTTTTAAACATAAAAGGGGTGGGTATTATTTTTCTGATAATGAGTAATAATAAAAATAAAATTTCAATAGCGCTAATATCTTTTTTTGCTTTTGCATTGCTTGCATTTGGTTTTAAATTTTCTCGCGCTCAGATTGCACCACAAATAAATATTTCAGCTTTTGTTTCTAATGAAAAAAATGAATCTTTGCAAAATGGAGAATATGAAATTCGTTTTGCTTTGTATCGAACTGATCGAAGTAGCACCGATCCATATCCATCTGATAGCGACGCTTCTCAAAGAGCTTGGCAAGAGACACAGAAAATTTATATTCGCGATGGAGTTTTGAGTGCATATCTTGGTGCAGTTGTTCCTCTTCCTGCTGATTTGAATTTTTCTAACAACGAATATTATCTTGGAATCAGAATGAACTCCGATAGTGAATTTGTTCCTCGCAAAAAAATGAGTTCAGTTGCTCTTGCTATGGATTCAGCTGCTCTTGGCGGTGCAACCTTGGGAACAAGTGAAGGTAATATCCCGCAACTTGGAGCAAAAGGTAAAATAGACATCAAGATGTTGCCAACGGGAACTGGCAGCAATCAATTGGTTTTAGGTAACGATTCACGTTTTAGCAATATTGATGATATTCATTTGCAAAACACTGATACTGGCAGCACAAATCTAGTTTTTAATATTGGTTCAGGTGGTGAACTTGCTGGAAATAATTTTGATTTGGCAGTTGGAAATGCTCTGAACAAACCTACGATTAGATTTAATGGAGCTTTGGGAAGTTGGCAGTATTCGAATAATGGTGTTAATTTTTCAAATTTAGGAATAGCTGATATTTTGAACGCTGCAAATGGAACAACAGCAACAACCCAATCATTTTCAGGGCTTGAATTTGCGGGAGATTCTTCAGATCAACTAACATTGCTTCAAGGATGTGCCAATAGTCAGGTTTTAAGTTGGGACAATGGTGCTAAGGTTTGGAAATGCTCTAATTTTGTTGGGGCATCAATGGCTGTCATCAAAGTAAACGGCGAGGAAGCAATTGAGGAAATCAATTTTAACACCCTGGCATTTAATGGAACTAGCGATTTTACTTTTAGTTTGGCTAGCAATATCGCAACAATAGGAATTGATTATGCTAATTCTGGTATTACAAGAAAAAATCAAAATGAAGTTATAACTGGCGCTTGGAATTTTGCAAACGCTGCCAGTGTTTGGAATGGTGGCACAATCAGCGCTGTGCGTGGCGGAACTGGGATAAATACTTATGCTGCTGGAGACCTGCTTTATTCCAGTGCAGCAAACACGCTTAGCAAGCTTTCTAATGTTGGTGCTGATAGTAAAGTTTTAATGATTGATCCGATTACTCATTTGCCAAGTTGGGTTTCAGTTTTGGGCGCAGGAGGTGTGACGGGAAGTGGAACACAAAATAATTTGGCAGTTTGGGGAGCAGGAAACACTTTAACGGAACTTGCTATTTTGGGAATTGCAAAAGGTGGAACTGGACTTTCTACTGCGCCTGCCAGTGGACAATTATTAATCGGAAATGGAACAAATTATTCTTTGGCAACATTGAGTGGTAGCACTGGAATTTCTGTTACTAATGGGCCTGGAACAATTAGTATTGCAAATACGGGAGTAACGCAGCTTAATGGAACAGCAAATCAAATAACCGCCTCAGCTAATACTGGTGTTATTACTATTTCTCTTCCGCAAAATATTTCAACCACGGCTGATGCTACTTTTGCTTCTCTTTCTCTTACTTCGCCACTGACAATTGCTAATGGTGGCACCGGACTTTCAACATACAGTGCTGGTGATATATTGTATTATTCCAGTGGCAATACTTTTTCGCGTCGTGCAATCGGAGCTAATGGTCAAGCACTAACAATCGTTGGTGGAGTTCCAACCTGGGGATCAGTTGCTGGAAGCGCTCATCCATTTCTTTCAACTTCACATTCTGATACGACTGCTGCTGCTGTAACTCGTGGAGCGATAATTGCTGGTCAAGGAGTATCTCCAACTTGGTCACTACTTGGACCTGGTACTTCTGGACAACTTTTGAAATCAAATGGTGCAGGCGCAGACCTTGTTTGGGTAACTCTTACGAAAAGTGATATTGGACTTGGAAGTGTTGAAGATATTGCGCTTTCAACTTGGGCAGGTTCAACAAATATCACAACGCTTGGAACAATTGCAACTGGAACTTGGAATGCAACTGCGATAGCGGACAATAAAATTGCTTCAGCGCTTACCGGAAAAACATACAATGGTCTTACTGTTACAGCCAACGGAACAAACACTTTAAACATTGCAGCTGGTCAAACTCTTACGGTTACAACAGGTGGAACACTCGGAACTGCCGCTTATACAGCAGCTTCATCATACGCTCCAGCATTTTCATCAAGCACCGCAAACTTTTTCTGGGCTGCTCCAAACGGATCAGCAGGAATGCCAACCATGAGAGCAATTGCAGTAGCCGATGTTCCAACTCTAAATCAAAACACAACCGGAAATGCTGCTACCGCTACGAACCTAACAGGAATGACAGCTACAGTTGCAAATCTAAATTCAGTCACAGGACTTCTAGGAACGGCAGCATTCACGGCATCAACAGCGTATGCAACTAGCGCTCAAGGAACACTAGCAACCAACGCACTTCCAAGCGCATCATTCACTGACATCGCAGTCACTGGAAAATTACTCACAAATTATGTGTCAGGCGCTGGCACAATTGCTGCTACGGATTCAATTTTACAGGCTATTCAGAAATTGAATGGAAATATTGTTGCCAATGGAAATGGAACGGTCACAACAGTTTCAGTAACAACTGCCAACGGAATTTCCGGAACAGTTGCAAATGCAACAACAACTCCAGCTATCACACTGACACTCGGAAGTATTACGCCTTCAACTGTTAACGGCCTGACACTTGCCTCCGCGGCTGATGGATTTACAATTGCCGGAGGAACCAGTTCGAGAACACTTACTATTTCCGGAGCAAATGTTTCAATAAATCAAAACTTACAGACAACAAGTTCTCCAACATTCGCAGGAACAACAATTGATGGTGCGCTTAATATAAAATCAGGAACATATAAAACTGCTTTTCAAAATAGTGGAACACAAGCTGGTGACATTGCATACACACTTCCAACAGCAGCGGGATCATCCGGGCAGGTTTTAAAAATTGATGCAAGTAGTAATTTGTATTGGGGAACAGTAGAAGGTGGAAGTGGTGGAATTGGAACAGTAACAAATGTTGCCTCTGGCAATGGTCTTACAGGAGGACCAATTACAGAAACCGGCACGCTTTCAATTGCACTTCTTTCTGCAAATGGTGGAACTGCTAGCACCTCATCTTTTTCTGGAATGCAATTTTCCGGCGCTTTGAATAATCAACTGTCATTGTTGCAGGGTTGTGCAAACAATGAGGTTTTAGCTTGGGATAATACAGGAAAAGACTGGCAATGTTCAACGGTTTCTGGGGTTGGCGGAATCACAGGCACAGGCGTTAATGGATATGTAACATATTGGACAGGCACAAATACACTTGGCAATGAACAATATTTGAATGTTTCAAGAGGAGGTACTGGAGCAGGAACATTCACGGCTGGCTCTTTAGTTTTCGCAGGAGCAAGTGGAATTTATTCTGAAGATAATGATAATTTATTTTGGGACAATACAAACAAGAGATTGGGAATTGGAACGATTACTCCAGGAGCAAAATTATCCTTTGGAAATTATACCGGAGGAGCAGCTGTTAATATCTATGGCACTCTTCCAACTATGAAAATGGGAATTGGAACACCAGACGCATTTAATTATCAATTTTTTGGACATCAACTTACTAAGTTTACATTTAATAGGGGTGGCGATTTGCAAGCAGCTGGAGCAAATGAATTAATGGTGATAGATGCAGATACTGGTAATGTGGGAATTGGTGATAGTTCGCCAGCATCAATGCTTACAGTCGGAAACAATGATCTTTTTCAAGTTAACGCTTCCGGTCAAGTCGTGGCTGGTATTTGGCAAGGCACCGCAATAAGCGATACATACATATCATCTTCATCTAACTGGAACACTGCTTATGGTTGGGGAGACCATGCTAGCGAGGGTTATTTAACTGGAACAAAAGTTGATAGCTTTAATGGTAGAACTGGTGCGGTTTCTCTTTCAAGCGCGGATGTGACAGGGGCGTTGACTTTCACGCCATACAATTCAACAAATCCGAGTGGATATATCACAGCTTCAAGTACTGATACTTTGACTAACAAGTCTGGAAATATTTCAATGTGGACGAATGACTCTGGTTATATAACATCAGCTTCAGTGCATGACCAGGTGACACTTGCCGGTGAAAATTATCTTTCTATTATTGATCAACAAATTACCGCAGGCGCTATTAACCTAGCTTCATCTAATGTTTCTGGAATTTTACCAGTTGCTAATGGAGGCACAGGAGCAGGAGCATTCACACCTGGCTCTTTGGTTTTCGCGGGAGCTAGTGGGGTTTATTCTGAAAACAACAGTAATTTATTTTGGGATAATAGTAATAATAAACTGGGGATTGGAGTATCTGCACCAACACATACGCTGGATATAAGAAATGCAACTTTATCTGCAGTAGTTCGTATTACAAATACTAACTCAACAGGTTATTCTGCAGTAGACGTGTATGATAATTCTGGGAATTTAAAAGCAGGCTTTGGTTGGGGTAATGCTAGCGCATCAACTTTCGCAAGCACTGTTTATTTTGGAAGTTCAGCATCCAACCCACTTCTTCTTGTTACAAATGGATCAGAAAAGATGCGTATAACTTCTGGGGGTAATGTTGGCATCGGCGACACCACGCCAGCTTCACTTTTCACAGTTGGAAACGGCGATCTTTTTCAAGTTAATGCTTCCGGTCAGGTCGTGGCTGGTGCTTGGCAAGGTGCTGCAATTGGCGCGCAATATGGTGGCACGGGTGTTAATGGTGTAAGCGCAGCTAATGGAACATTGTTAATTGGAAATGGAGCAGGATATTCATTGGCAACATTAACCGCCAGCACTGGAATTTCAATCACTGACGGTGCAGGTTCAATTTCAATTGCTAATTCCGGCGTGACAAGCTTGGCTGGAACCGCTAATCAAGTTGCCGTTTCAGCTGCAAGTGGGGCGGTAACAATTTCTTTGCCACAAACAATTAACACAACATCAGATGTTGCTTTCAATTCATTGACACTTTCCACTGCTCTTGGTGCGCAATATGGTGGAACTGGTTATGCATCTTATTCTATTGGCGATATGTTGTATGCGGATACTGCCTCAACTCTTGGAAAAATTGCGCTTGGTTCGGATGGTCAAGTTTTGACTTTGGTCGCTGGAGTTCCGACCTGGAGTAGCACAGCAATTCACAGCGTTGCAACCATAGCAGGGGAAAACTATTTGTCATTAAGTGGTCAGGAAATAACTGCTAATGCAATTAATTTGGCCTCAACAAATGTGACTGGAATTTTACCGGTTACTAGCGGTGGATCAGGAACATTAACTCAATTCACTCAAGGTTCGCTTGTCTTTGCAGGCGCAAGTGGAATTTATGATCAAAATAATGCCAATCTTTATTGGGACAACACTAATAATTATTTCCGACTTGGCGCGGGCGCTCAACAATTTTCAATGGGTATTGATGCGACTGATTCAAGCAAATTTAAGATTGCAACTGGTAGTGGAATTGCAGGAACTGGTCAGTTTACGATAGATACAAATGGCGTGACGAATATTGCTAGTCTGCAACTTGGAGCGCAATCTTTTGCTGAAAATTCAGGAGCAATTTCATGGACTGATATGCCTGTAACGTCAGCTGCAACAAATGGAACTGTTGAAAGTTATGGAGCGATGTTGGATGGAAATGCGATGCTCACAATTTATGGAACTTCTGATGGCGCAGGCAGTGTTTCAAATTTGGCAGTAAAATTGGGAGCAAAACTTGGTATCATTGAAACAGGTACAACTCCGACATACTACACTTATCTGCAAGGTGGAGATCAAGCAGCTGATTTAACATATACATTGCCAACAGCTTCAACAAACGGTTTGCTTAAAAACACTGCCGGAGTTTGGAGCTGGGATTCAACGGCGTATCTTTCCGGAACAGTTGCCATTGCCAGTGGAGGAACTGGCGCAACTGATGCAGCAACAGCCAGGACAAATCTTGGACTTGCAATCGGAACAAATGTCCAAGGATATAATGCAGAGTTGGCGGCAATTGCTGCAGGAACTTGGACAGGTGCAAGCTCAATCACAACGCTTGGCACAATAACAACTGGAGTTTGGAATGGAACTGCCATTGATGTGACTCATGGTGGTACCGGATCAACCATTCAATTCACTCAAGGTTCATTAGTTTTTGCAGGCGCAAGTGGAATTTACGATCAAAACAACACCAATCTTTATTGGGACAACACTAATAACTATTTCCGACTTGGCGGGGGTGCCCAACAATTTTCAATGGGAGTTGACACAACAGATTCAAACAAATTCAAGATTTTCCAAGGTAATGGAATTGCTGGAACAAGTGCATTTTCAATTGATGCTACTGGGGTAACATCAATTGCTAGTCTTTCTATGGGAACACAAGAATTTGCTGCGGATTCTGGAATAATAAGCTGGATTGATATGTCAGTAACAGCAGCTTCAACTGTCGGTGTAGTTAATAGTTATACTGCAAGCCTTGATGGAAACGCGATGCTAACATTGTATGGAACTTCTGATGGCGCAGGCGGAATGAATGCGCTTGGTGTTGGTATTGGCACGACAACCCCGGGATACATTTTGGATGTCCAACACGCTTCTTCTAAAATTAATTCTAAAAACGGTTATCTAACAAACGGTGCTGATTATGCCGAATATTTCTATACTAAAGACACTGACCTGGAGTCTGGAGAAGTTGTTTGTGTTGACGTTGAAAATGCAAATTCAGTTGAGCGTTGCACACGTTCTGGTGATAATAATGTGATGGGTATTGTTTCTTCGAATCCGTCTATTGTTGGAAATGGAAATGGAACCGAGCGTGACAATGATCCAAATTACAAAATAATCGGTATGCTTGGTCAGGTTCCTGGAAAAATTTCAACTGAAAACGGCGCAATTCAAATAGGCGATAATTTGACAGCTGCAGAGTCTGCGGGATATTTGCGAAAAGCTAACGCGGGCGAATCAACCGTAGGTGTTGCGATTCAATCATTTGCTGGCGAAAAAGGAACAATTCAAGTTTTAATTTCACGCAGAAATCAAAGTTTGACTGTGGAAAAAGTTGAAGAAGCTGTGACATTAAACATTGCTAGCATGAATATTCAAGATCAAGTAAATCAATTAGTTGCAGTTGCAAAAACAAGTCTTGATGCGCAGTTGGCAAACACTGATCAGATTCTGAAACAAGTTCAGAATGACAATTTAAATATCTTAAATTCCCTAAACTCCCTAACGAGTTTAGCTGAAACATTGCAGGATCAGATGGCCGAGCTTCAAATTAAGGCAAATTCCGAATTAAACATCGCTCAAATTGATTTGAATACTGAGGATGTTGCGCTTATAAAAATGCTACTTGGTGTTGGGCAGGGTGAGGACATTGGCGACATTGCAATTGCTGGAAAATTAACTGTCAAAAGTTTGGAAACGGGCAAATTAATCGTATCTGTCTTAGATCCAGAAGCTCGCACAATCGGTGATGCAGCAATAACTTTGATTAAAAAAGATTTGGATGGCGACGGAAAAGATGACGACACAAAGAGCGATGGAAAAACTTTCTTTGTCAAAACAAAAGCTGCAAGCGTTTCATCAAAAGTTTTCATCACACCAAAAGTCGCACTTGATCAAGGAATTGCCGTCACCGAAGTGAAATTCGGAGAAGGATTTACTGTCAGTGTTAAAAATCTTGTCACTGAAGACGTTTCTTTTGACTGGATAATTATGGAGGAAAAATTGTGACATGAAGAAACTTAGGTAATCCAAGAATCTTAAAAAACTTATGCAACCATACAAAAAACTTTATACCTATTGGTTTTCGGTCATCATCTATGACCGAGAGGTTGAGTTTGCTGAAAAATGGATAAAAAGTTGGAAACTGAAAGAGCAAATGGATGGTGCAGCCAGAAGTGGAAAACAAAACATCGTGGAAGGCTCGGATGACATGGATGTTTCTCTAAAAGTGGCCATCAACCTCACGGGCATCGCCAAGGGGTCCTTGGAAGAATTGACTGGTGATCTGGAAGATTTTTTGCGTCAGAGAAAACTTTCTAAATGGGACAAAAATGACTCGCGAGTACTCGCACTGCGAGCGCGAAGCGCGACACTCGTAAGAAACCTAAGTAACTTAAGCGTCTTAAACAAGGAGTATGAAACCGAAGAGCTCCTGAAAACAATTGAACTACCAGAGCAAAGTGAAGAAGCTGCAAATTTTCTGCTGACGCTTTGCCATCAAGCAACATTGCTTCTCCATCGCCAAGTTGAGGCGTTGAAATTGAAGCATCAAAAAGAAGGTGGTCTTTCAGAGGAGTTGCACAGAAAAAGACGGGAATACAGGGGATATTAAGAAACATAAGAATCTTAGTAAGAACCTTAAGTGTCTTAAGAAACTTAAGCATGAAAAAATGAATCTAAAATCAAAACCTTTCGCTCATGAGCGATTGGTAAAAATAACAAAATATTTTTCAAAAAATCGTGATAGAGACGCGCATGGTAGAGACGCGATTAATCGCGTCTCTACGGGTGTTCGATTTTTCTTGGCGGCGGCATTTTTCGCTATCGGTTTTTTCGCGTTTTCCTCACAGGCACACGCAGCCACTGCAATCTACTATTCAATTGGGCAATCAGTTGCTGATCTAAAAACAGGAACTCTTCCGACCGTCACAATTGCAAGTGGAGTCGCAACTTTTTCAGCAGCGCAAACTGGAAATATTGGAGTTGGGGATAGAGTGACATATAACACAACTGACATTGCATATATTGCTTCAAAAACTTCAACTTCAGTTTGGAATTTGGTTACAAAAACTGGTGCAGTTCCTGCTGATATCACAACTTCAACAGTGGTTTCAATTAAACACGAATACACCTCACTTTCTGCGGCAGTGGCTGGGGCAGTTGATGCAAATCATTTGAATACCACCGACTTGGTCACTGGAAATTATCAACTTAATTTCCCTTGTTATTATGACTCTGGTGCAGACACAACCAGCGTGGTTGTTTCGGGATATACGACTGGTGTTTCAAATTTTATTAAAATTTATACCCCAGTTAGTACATCTAATGAAGTAAATGTAAGTCAAAGACATAATGGTAAAACTAATGGTAATAATTATATAATAAAACCTACCACAGGCAGAGCAATTTCAATTGGCATCAAAAATATCAGGATAGATGGTCTTGAAATAGATATGATAACCTCGAATAATTTCGGTATAATTTTAAATTACTCAGTTACGGATGTTTATGATAGTTATATTTCAAATAATATAATAGCAAATTTAAGTGGAGACTGGGCTGGACTAATAGAATGCAGTAATGGTGGAGTCGGAAGCAAGTTATATATTTTTAATAATATTTTATCCAACGTTATTGGTAGTAATGAACAAAGAGCAATTCGTGTCAATGGTGCAAATTTAACGACTTACATTTATAATAATACATTTTATAATGTAGCAAGAGGAATATGGTCAAATGCTGGAGCAATAATTATTGCGAAAAATAATATTGTTCAGATTTGTACAAACTATTGTTATCTTGGAGTTGATGCATCGTCAGTAAATAACATTTCTTCTGATGCTACTTCTCCAAATATATCTTTGCGAAATAAAATCGTCGCTTTCGCTGATTATGCCAATAAAGACTTCCATCTTTCTCCTACTGACACTTCCGCTAAAAACGCAGGAGCAGACTTGAGTGTGGATGCTAATTTGCCAGTAACGACTGATATTGATGGGCAGACGCGACCAACTGGAGCGGGCGTTGTTGATATTGGAGCTGACGAAGCTGCAACAGCAATCTATTATTCCGTCGGACAAAACACAAACTCACACGAAACTGGTGCAGGGACTGTGACGGTCGACGCCACCGCAAGGACTGCAACTTTCTCAGTCGCGCAAACTGCAACAAATATGGGTGTTGGAGATTTGATAACTTATGCTGGCGGAGCTTGCTATATCACAAACAAAACTTCAACCTCAGTCTGGGGTTGTCAAACCGCAACCGGCACCTCCCCAACTGCTGCAACAAATGTCGATGTGACTTCAATCGCCCACGCATACGCCTCACTTTCCACTGCCGAAGCTGGCGCGGTTGATGCTGCACATTTAAATACCACGGATTTAGTCACAGGAAATTATCAGCTTAATTTTCCTTGTTACTACGACACTGGTGCAGATACGACTAATGTTGGTGTAGCTGGCTACACAACTGGAGTTTCAAATTACATCAAAATTTATACTCCAAATAATACATCAACTGAGGTTAATCAAAGTCAAAGGCATTCGGGAAAATGGGATGATGGGAAATACAAACTCGTGCCTGCAACTGGCACAAATGCTTTATATATCAATAATGACCAGGACTACACTGTAATTGAAGGGTTACAAATTTCTGTGGCTGGCACGTTATCAACCAATGCTTTTGGTAATTCTTATGCTGATTATGTAACACTTAAAAATTCCATTTTAAAACGAGAATCAAGTACTACTGGTCACAGTGGTATAGCTGTTCGTTTTGGATATAATTTTAAATCTTTTAATAATATTATTTATAATTTTGATGTGGCTGGATTAAGCATTGATCAACAGGGTAATTATAGTAATAATGTTTATTATAATAATACAATGTATGGGTGTGGGACTGGAGCGTATTTTGGTGGTACAAATATGTATAAATCTTTGGCTGGTTTTGGTAATAATATCGCATTTGGAAATGTAATTGATTATAATGTTGTATCAGCTTACCTGAATGATGGAAAAAGTTCCGTTAATAATATTTCTTCTGACGCAACTGCCAATAATTTGACCAACCCAGTCAATTCAAAGATAAATCAGACAGTATCTTTTGTCGACGCTGCCAATAAAGATTTCCATTTAAGTCCCAGCGACACATCGGCGAAGAATTCCGGTAGCGACTTATCAGCGGATGCTAATTTTGCCTTCAACACTGACATCGAGGGGCAAGCACGACCATCGTCTTCAAATGTAACTTGGGATATCGGCGCCGACGAAGCCGCGACTGCAATTTTTTATTCCGTCGGACAAAACACCAATTCTCATGAAACTGGAGCAGGGACTGTGACAGTTGATGCCACCGCAAGAACTGCAACTTTCTCAGTGGCGCAAACTGCGACCAATATGGGCGTTGGAGATTTGGTAACTTATGCTGGCGGAGCTTGCTATATCACAAACAAAACTTCAACCTCAGTCTGGGGTTGTCAAACCGCAATAGGTGCTGCTCCAACCGCAGTTACTGATGCTGACGTGACTTCGATCGCCCACGCATACTCTTCACTTTCCGCTGCTGAAGCTGGTGCAGTTGATGCTACCCATTTAAATACAACAGATTTGGTTGCAGGAAATTATCAACTGAATTTCCCTTGCTATTATGACACAGGTGCAGACACGACCGCAGTCACAGTTTCCGGTTACACAACAAGCCCTGCAAATTATATTAGAATTTATACTCCTAATAATGTTTTAACTGAAGTGAATCAAAGTCAGCGGCATCAAGGCAAGTGGGACAATCAAAAATTTAATATACAAGTCAATGCCGCAGCTGATTATATGAGAGGAATAAGGGTTAACGCAGTTGATTTTGTGCGAATTGATGGTTTGCAAGTTTCAAACACTAATAATGATTATAATTATAATGTTGGAATATATTTGGAAAATCAAAAGAATGGAGCTCAATGTTTTGTTTCGAATAATATTTTGCGGGGAATTTTTTCTACCACAAATAATGATGGGCAATATGGTGTTTTTGTTTTGACAGCTAATAATCTAGCAACTTATTATATTTTTAATAATATTGTGTATGATATGGGTTTTGGTAGTATTAATGGATCTGGTATATATATGTATGGAACAAATTATGTTTATAATAATACGGTTAGTAATTGTGGAGATATGGGAATAAAGGGAGTTAATGGAATTTTCAATTTGAAAAACAATCTTTTGCAGCAAGCCCCGATTGCTTATAGCGCAAGTTATATATCATCAGGCAATATTATTAATGGAAGTCAGTCACTTGGAACTGCAGCTTTGGGTGCAACTGTTGCAGCTTCGGGAACAAATTCTGGCAGTGTAATAAATCAGATTACGGATGCAAGTGCGAATTTTCTTACCACAGCAAAGCTTGGCATGATTGTTAAAGATTCTAATGCTGGTTATGCATATATTACTGCAATAAATTCAAATACAAATGTTTCATTGAGCGCCAGTATATTGAGCAATCCAGAAACTTATACTATCTATACAAATCTTTATCGTGATGTTTCTTTCATAGACGCACCCAATAAGAACTTCCACCTAGCCTTCAGCGACACATCAGCGAAGAATTCCGGTAGCGACTTATCAGCGGATGTTAATTTTGCATTCGACACTGATATTGATGGGCAAGTGCGCGTGAATCCTTGGGACATTGGCGCTGATCAATTTTCTGACACAGTGCTGCAAACCCAACAATCGTCGCCGAATCTTGATGCTGGCTTAGTTGGACATTGGACCTTCGACGGCGACGACACCAGTGGCACTGTGACGAAAGATGTTTCCGGCAATGCTAATGATGGTGTAATTTTCGGCGCGACTGTGACACCGGGGAAGTTGGGGCAGGGGTTAAGTTTTGATGGGACGAGTGATTATGTGGAAGTATCTGATAATAATGTACTTGATCTGAGTGGAAATTTAACACTTTCAGTATGGATCAAACCTCCGCTACCAAGCAGTATAAATACTATTGTTTCAAAAGGAGCATTAGGTGGTGGTAGTAATTATGGAATTTCTGTAGAACTTGGGAAAATATGGTTTTATACAATTGGCACTAGTAATGCTAATTGGAATACCAACATTACGGCTGCAACATATTGTAATGAGGGGTGTATTATTACGGCAACTTATGATGGAGCTAATAAAAAAGTTTTTATTAACGGTGTTGTGATGGCAAGTTTAGCAGCGACAGGAACGCCTTCGGTTAATAATAATACTCTCAGAATAGGCAGAGATTCAGTGAACTATTATTACACTGGCATAATCGACGACGTTCGCATCTATAACCGTGCACTTTCTGCCACTGAAATTGGGCAACTGTACACTCAAGGACAAACTACAATGCAAACTTCGCAGAACAACAAAAGCACGGACGGGCTTGTCGGCCTCTGGTCCTTCGACGGTCCCGACGTTTCCGGCACGACAGCGTTTGACCGATCTGGCCTCGGCAACAACGGCACCATCTCCGGCGCCACAGTGACACCAGGGAAAATAAGACAGGGTATGAAGTTTAATGGAACGAGTGACTATGTAGACTGTGGCACAAACTCCAGCATATTGTCTGACACTACAACTGTTTCTGCTTGGGTAAAATACGATGGCAGTCAAAGCAATGCCCCACTGCTTCGATGGTCTACAAATACTGCTCCGCCGCCGCCATCACTACATGTAGAATATACTGGAGCGTCAAATGGACCATTATTGTATTTAGGTAATACAGAATGGAGATATTTCTCTCCAACTAACCCTGTAAATATTTATGACAATAATTGGCATCAAATGATTTTTGTTGTTGAAAACAATGATGTCGATGGCTCTCTTCTTTTCGTTGATGGACAACAACAGGCAATATCTACAACAGATACGAGTGGTGGTGCAGCAATAAAAACTCGTTTGGACATTGGAAGATCTGGAAGTTCTAACTATTTCAATGGTTCTCTTGACGATGTCCGTATCTACAACCGCGCTCTTTCCGCCAGTGAAATTTCCAACCTGTACAACACCGGCAAGGTTGAAATGCGGAGGTAGGGTCATCCTAATTCTTGGGGTATTTTGGGCGGTTGGGGATTTTTGGGTGTTCACACTGGTGGGCGGTTAGGGGTGTTAGGGGGTTCAATTTAAATGCAAACAAAATGGAAAATCAAAAAAACGAAAGTCGTCCGGGATATGAATATCTGGTGGCGTATATGCTGGGCAAGGTTATTCAGGATTTGACGGTGCAATTTTGTGATAAATTTATTGATAAAAAAAGTCGCACTCATGATCAGATGGTGCAAGCTGCGCGGAGCAATTCACAGAATGTAGCAGAAGGGTACACTGCCGAATCGCTCAAGAGTTACATTTTTCTTGTTGGTGTTGCGCATGGATCAAATGAAGAATTGACCAAAGATTATCAAGATTTTCTGCGTCAAAGAAATTTGTTGATTTGGGAAAAGAATGATCCGCGCATCAAAAAATTTAGGGAGTTTAGGGTTGTTTGGGTGTCCCTAAACACCCTAAACACCCCAAGCATTTCAGCGGAGTCAGCTGAGCAGGCTGCCAACATGCTGCTGACATTTTGCCAGATGGATGGATTTTTGCTTGCCAAATTGGCCGAATCATTGAAAAGAAAACATGAAACCGAAGGCGGCTTCACCGAAAATCTCTACCGCAAACGCATCTCCTTTAGAAATGGAAATGGGAAACCCTAACATCCCCAACCACCCAAAGCTTTAACAATGCCACCCCAACCACCCCAAGTATTAACGATGCCACCCCTAAACACCCCAACCACCCCAAGCGTGAAAGGATTTCACCCCAACCACCCAAAGCATTGAATGTGCTATAATTGAATCAATAAACATTTTCAAATAATTTTATGAAAAAAATTCACATCGCTAATAAGAAAAGATTCTTCGCGTTTGTGGTTGGAATAATTCTAATTGTTTCCGCCCTCTCTTTTGGAATTTACAAAACAGTAAAATGGTACAAGCAAACTCCAGCAATTGAAAAAATGAGTATTAAAGAAGCAGCTAAAAGTGGCGAAAAGAAAACTGTGCAGCTCCTCATTCAAATTTATGACACAGGCGGAGTCGAAGGAACTTTGCAAAGAGGCGATGTGCTTTTTACGGCTGATGAAAACAAAGAATTTTCTACTGCCGAACAAGAAGGTTTTTTAATTATCAAAATGAGATTAACCGAAGAGCAACAGCAACTTTTGGAATTGTCACTAAAAGAAAAAGCTGGAGTTTTTGCCAATGAGCAGGAGCAGCAAAACCCCAAAGAAATAAAACGCCGAAAATTTGCAGTTGACCTTGCCAAAATTGGAATCGCACCTGGCGAAACAAGAGGAAAAGTTATTTCGGATAAGGTTTTTGAGGATGATGTTTTAGTCCAGAAATAACGCTGATAGGTCGCTGATTTAAAAATACGCTGATAAAACGCTGATTTTATTTTTGGTATATAATATTGATATGGATAGAGAAAAAATAAAAAAAATAATAACAGATGGGGAAAACAGTAATGTTGAATTCAAGCTGTCTTTTTCTGATGATGTGATAATAACTTTGGTTGCTATGACAAATCGCAAAGGCGGACTGGTAATTGTCGGAGTTAACGATAAAAAGGAGATGACTGGGGTAAAATTGGATCAGGAAAGTGTTCAGAATTGGACAAATGAAATTAAAAACAAAACCCAACCATTTCTAAGTGTTGATATTGAAAAGTTTGTTATAGATAAAAAAACAATCGTGGTTTTTGATGTGGCTGAATTTCCTTTAAAGCCTGTTTCATTCAAGGGGCGCTTTTATGTTCGAAAAAACAACTCAAACCACTTACTGACTTTACAGGAAATTTCAGAAATGTATCTGCGGACAAAAAATTCCAGCTGGGATTTTTATCCAAACAAAGAAAAAAACTTGGATGACTTGGATTTAGAAAAAATTGAAAAGACAAAACTGATGATAGAAAAAAATTTGGCAGTCAGTCTGGGTAACAATTTCAGTTTTTTGCGCAAGTATTCTCTAATAGTTGAAGATGATGGCAGCGAATATCCTACCAATGCTAGCCTGCTTTTATTCCCCAAGGAAGCTTCTAGACAAACAGATATTCAAATTGGCTTGTTTCAGAACGATATTACAATTAAAAAGGACAAGGTAATTAGGCGAGATTTGATTAGCGAAGTTGACGAAGTGATGGAATTTGTAAAGATATATATTCTAAAAGAATTCATTATCACCGGCAATCCGCAACGTGAAGAAAGGTGGCAATATCCAATTGATGCCATTCGTGAAATTGTAATCAATGCAATCATTCATCGTGATTATCAAGAAGGAACACACTCACAGTTTCGGGTTTATTTTGATAAATTAGAATTTTGGAATAGCGGATGGCTGCCTTTTGATTTAACTTTGGAGGATGTTAAAGCGGGAAGAAGAAAATCAACACCACGCAACAAATTGGTGGCTGAAATTTTTCGTGATACGGGTTTAATTGAAAGATATGGAAGTGGAGTTAAACGTGCTATTGAGCAAATTAAGGATTATGGTCTTCCCGAACCTTTTATTGAAGAGGCTTCTGGTGGTTTTTGCATCACGATTTTCAGTAAAGAATTCGAAGAGGCTAGTATCTTAAAAAGTTCAGAGAAAACTACCCAGAAAACTAGGGAGAAAACTAGGGAGAAAACTAGGGAGAAAACTAGGGAGAAAACTTCAGACCGCATAATAAAATTATTAATCAAAAACCCTAAAATAAGCCAAAATGAACTGGCACAAGAATTAGGGTTAAGTCGGCAGGGAATTGAATGGAGTATTGATGCTTTGAAGAAAAAAGGACTTATCAAAAGAATCGGATCGGATAGGGGTGGATATTGGGAGGTTGTTAAAAAATGAAAAAATGAACCAAAAATCAAAACCTGTCACTCGACACATGTCGTTCGCGAGCGACGTGTCTTGTGAGCGACGGGTAAAAACAATAAAATATTTTCCAAAAAAGGGGTCCAAAAGAGCTAACTAATTTTTAAGATAAACATATGAAAAAAATCAAAGAGAGACTGAAAGAGTATTGGCTCAAAAATCCCAAGCAAAGAAAGCTGATGATGTTTGGCGCGGTCGTTTTTGGTGGAATGGTTTCTTTTGGACTCTATGCGCTGGCGCAGTCAATGATTGACAGTTTCACGGATTCATCCAGAATTGCAAACACCTGGAACGTGAACGTGGACACGGGGGCTGGTCAAGTCACTTTGGCGGCCAAAACTTGTGACGACGGCATCTGGTTTTGCTCTTTCAACACGACGTGCGCCAACACTTTGGGAGACGGTGCCTATGTGATTGTCAAAAGAGTCAATGAAGCCACCACTAAACAATGGAAAACAGCCAACACAAATTGTGACAAGCCAAATTGCGGCACTGATGGCGGACAAGATGGCGACAATCTGGTGGCTGACAACACAGTCAACTTTTC
>Ga0209319_1001266_pt1 | contig 21634 bp, 15 predicted proteins | sample RifGroE2_FD_184000 | JGI IMG/M metagenome (GOLD analysis project Ga0209319, IMG submission 184000) | Groundwater microbial communities from Rifle, Colorado - Groundwater E2 (SPAdes) (version 2) | ecosystem: Environmental > Aquatic > Deep subsurface > Groundwater | place: Rifle, Colorado, United...
ATTTTTCTATTTTCTTATGGAAAGACTTTTAGGAAAGAAAACAGCTCTTTTTTCCTATATCTCAATTGGTCTTTCTCCGCTTTTGATTGGGATGGCAAGCATCATAAATCCTGATGCTATCCTTTGGATTTTTGCACCTCTTTCACTACTATCCTTTTTGGTTTATCAAAAAAGAAGAAATCCTTTTTATCTGTATTTATCAGGAATATTGCTCGGACTAGCACTTCTGACAAAATATGTCGCCAACATTCTTTCCGTTTTCTTTTTGGGTCTGATTTTCGTCGAATATGTTTTCCACAAAGCAAACTATGCAAAAATGACACTCAAAAGATATATTAAAGAATCTCTCACTGATTATCTCATTCTCTTTTTTGTTTCACTAGTGGTTTTTTATGTCTTGTTTCCTGCAGTTTGGATAAAACCCTCAAGACTTCTCGAGGGAACGTTGCTCAGCCAGGCCTTTGAAAGCACTTGGCCGATTTTCGCCGGTTTTTTTGCACTCCTCTTGATTGACATTGCAGCAATAGGTGGAAAAATATCTTCATATGTTTTAAATTTGCTTTCCAGATACAGCAAAGTTTTTCTCATTTCAATTTCAGCTCTTTTCCTTTTCTTTATCGCTTTTACTTTTGCCAACACTTACACAAATATGTCTTGGTATGATTTTGAAGCGATCATATCTTCCCCGAAATCAGCCTACACCACAGGTGGATATGATGGACTGTTCTTTGCAAACTTTTTTCCATTAGTTTTCAGCATAGCTCCATTATCACTAATCTTTCTGGTTTTCGCCGCCATTATAAGCATATTTGGAAAAAATATTCCCGCCAGAACAAGCTCAACCATTTTCTCCCTTTCTCTTTTTATCTTTCTCTATTATTTGGCGACGACCGTTAACAAAGTTGCGGCAATGAATCGCTATCAAATTATGGTCTTTCCATTGGCTATGATATTGGGCGGCATCGGTATGGGTATTTTTTATGAAAAATTCATCAAAAACAAACTCGACAAGAAAAACATTACCGTATTACTATTTCTGATCCTAAGTATCGGCACTCTTTATTTCGCCAGACCATTTTTCATAAGTTATGATTCCCCTCTTTTACCTGAAAAATATTACACAGACCTTAAGGATATGGGCACTGGAAGTTACGAGGCTGCTGAGTTCATCAATTCCCTTCCAAATCCTGAGGAGTTGCAAGTATGGACCGATAAAAAAGGTGTCTGCCCTTTTCTCAAGGCGAAATGTTATTCTGGTTTTGCCTATCCAAAACTGCGAGCTGCTAATCTTGATTATGCAATCGTTTCAGCTGGCAGATCTGCCCGAACAAAAAAAATGGTCACTCCTTTGACCATCAAAAAAGATTTGATTCGCTTTGACACTCTTTATGACAGAGATGATGAAAAAGTTGTCTACAAACTGGAAATAAACGGGCGTCCTAGAAATTTCATAAAAGTGATTAAGCTTGATCAAGAATTTTTCGATCTATACAAAAATAACTGATGAATTAAAAATTACCTATGACCCCCAAAAAAATATTAGACTTAACGAAGAAAAAATGGTTTCTTATTGTCATAGTTTTTATCATTCTTGCCGGTTCATTTCTACGAATTTATCATTTCAACGATTGGATTCATTTTGAAACTGATCAAACAGATGATTATCTCATAACATCTCCTGCAATTCAAAATGGAATAGAAAATCTTAAGCTGCTTGGGCCAAGAGCTGGAGCAGAAGAATTGCGCATAGGACCAGCATATTATTATATTGAATATCTTGGTGGAAAAATTTTTGGAAACACCCCACAGGGTCATGCCACGCCAAACTTAATTCTCGCTATTGCTGCTATGCCATTGTTCTTTGTTTTTGCGCGTCTTTATTTTTCCCGAATAATTTCCGCATCGCTGCTGGTTTTATATGCCACTTCATTTTATCTGATTCAATATGCTCGCTTTTCCTGGAATCCAAATGTTTTGCCCTTTTTTATTCTAGCAACCTTTTATTTATTGCTACGAAGCATTTCTCCCGAAGAAAAAAAACGAGATGTTTTTTTCATATCTTCATTAACGATTCTTTCAATAATAAGTCAATTGCATTTCAACGGTCTTTTTATTATTGTCCCTGCATATGTAATTTTTCTTCTAATAAAAAGACCGCACTTCCCCATCAAAACCTGGGCTTATGCAATTTTATTTTCAATTCTCATCTATTCCCCTGTTATATTGCATGAATTAAAATATGATTTTTCAAATTCAAAATTATTAATTGAAAAAATTTCAGGCAATTCAAAAGAAAAAGAAAAGTCAGAAGAAAAGAATATTTCAGAAAAAATAGTGCAGAATCTACGTTACAATTCCGGAGAATTTTTTCTCATACTCACAGGAGAAGACAGGATAAACACAAGTCGTCCAAATGGATATTCGCTGGGAATATTGTGCAACACGTGCAAAGAAGATCGCATCTGGAGATTATCAGCACTATTTTTATATATTACATCCATTTTTCTTCTTGGATGGAACATTAAAAAAGAAAAGGATAAAGAGAGAAAAGATTTTTTGATACTTTCAGCGCTATGGCTATCCATCGGCAGTGCTTATTTTATATCCTTAACATTAAACAAATTGTACATATACCCAAGGTTTTATCTTGTGCTTGCACCACTTGCGTTCATACTTCTGGGTCTAATATTTGAAAAAATAATTTTCAGAAAAAAACTTACCAACACTGTCCTTATTATTACGATTACGTTATTAATTGTAATAATAAATTCAACAAAAATATCAGACAGTTTTTGGCAACTGAAAAATTCTCAGCAAGTTGCGGTTAAAATTGAAACTGAAGATGTCTTCCCCAATTATTACAGAACTCCGCTATTCATACATCAGAAAATTTCGGATTATATAGAACAACAAGCTCCAAACAAAAACACGAAAATTTTCATTTCATCAGAATCGGAATACGAACCAACATATTGGATTATTCTTCAAAATAAAGGCTACGATTATTTTGAAGAATTTAACAATGAAAAACCACGTGAGAATGGAGAATATTTTTCAATACAATTAAGTGCTAACAAAAAAAAGAACGATTCTGAAAAGTTTTCTGATTTTTTTGATGTTATTGAAATTAAGGATTTCGGAATAATGAAGGTTACACATTTGAAACCAAAAATTGCTATCGAAGATGACGCCAATATCAAGACAACAATGCAAAAAAGGAGCCAACTTTCAGCAATAGAAAAAATGCATTCATGGAAAGATTTATTCCTAAATTCAACACTCCTTAATAAGATGTCAGACATAAAAAAAATTTCCGATAATGAACTGCGCGCTGCAATCATAACAGACATCGATCACTGCCCCTCAAGAGAAGCTGTTTCAACTGAAAAACTTGAAGCTTTTATTGATTTTAGTGGAGAAAAAAAAGCTGATTTCATAATCAGCCTTGGAGATAATGCAAGTCATCGTCTCAGAAGCTGCTCGACAACTGCAGATATGGATGCGCGCTTTGTTGCCGATTATTTGAGAAATTCAGCCTTGCCGACACATTTTGTTCTTGGAGATCATGACATAGAAAGTAATGTCAAATCCTACCAAAACTGGTTGGAGACAACCAAGAGAAATGAAACATTCTATTCTTTTGATTTGAAAAATTTGCATATTATTATTTTAGATACAGTTCTTGGAGGAGAACCAATGGGTCTTTCCTGCCAAGAGGATGCTTATTGCACACTAATCGAAAATCGTCTTTCAGAATTAAACAAAATCTCATTTAAAACATACACTCAGAAATACATTGACTCGAAAAAAACTCTCACTGAAGAAAAAAAAGCTCTCAATTTTATTTTTCAAGAAATGTATAATTCAAGAAAAATTACCCGCTCATGGAGTATTCGTGATCGCGGGCAAATATTAGAAAAAGAATTGGCTTGGCTTTCTGCAGATATAAACGCAACGCAACATTCCCGCGTGCTTATCTTCAGTGATCATCCATTGTTCAAATTTACCTCGCAAAAAAAAGTTTATGATGTCGTCAATGGAGACAAAGTAAGAGAGTTATTGGAAAAAAGTGGAAAAGAAATCGTGGCTATTTCCGGCGAAGCTCATCTTTGGCACGAAGAAAAACAAGGAAACATTCAATATTACATTATCGATGAATTTCGCAAATCAAATGGCTCTTGGGCATATTTCACTTGGAATAAAGACGGATTCCATCTGGAAAAAGAAATTCACTAATAGGAACAAGAATTCCAAAACTATTTTTTGGTCCTCAAATACATCGGCAGTGCTGTGAAGCTTACAATCATTTGCAGCACGCGGCTTATCAGTGCCACGGCAACCACAGCACTGGCCGGAACACCAAAGAAACCGAAAAACGTCACATAGGCCCATTCTTTGAGCCCTATGTTATTGATACTGATCGGCAACGCCGAAATTATGCTTATAAGAAAAATCACTGAAAGATATTGCCAAATTCCCACCGTTATTCCAAGTCCTGAAAATAGAATCCAATTGACCAATCCAAGACCGACAACACTGAACAAAATTGAAATTCCAATTGCTTTCAAATATGCCCCATCTTCTTTGTAATGTGCAAGCTCAATTGCAAAATCCTGCACAATTTTTGGAAATTTGCCGGCAATTTTTTTCCAAAAAGAAAGCTTCGTCAAAATACCAAAAAAAATAATCGCGTGCATAATGATAAGCACAGCAATAACAGCAAGTTTCAATTCTGCAAATTTGGAAATTTCATTCCACTGGAAAATCGCAATCAGCCCAGTCAAAAGAATTACTGCAAAAAGTCCTGTCACACGATCAAAAACCACACTTGAACTAACCGCGGAAAACCTTTTGGAGTCTTTGCCAATTTGATACGCACGATAAGTATCCCCTCCAATTGTCGAGGGCATAAAATTATTAATGAAGGCGCCTGTCAAATAAAGTTGAAAACTTTTCTTCAAACTAATGGAAATATTTTTATGCGCCAAAAGCATTTTCCACTTCCAAGCTGAAATCATCATCCCCAAAAGAAGCACTGACACATACAAAACAATCGAAACAAGACTAAGCTCTTTCAAATACCCCCAAACCTGCAACCAATCAATCTCAAAAATCAACCAAGCCACAAAAGCAAGACTGATTATTAACTTTACAACAAACTTCACAATTTTATTATTCAATATTTTCATTGGATTTGTATTCCGCATCCCGCATTCCTTTGCACCATATGAAGTACGTAGGCAAAAAACGAGTGATGAGCGTTAAAAAATTTTGAAACGTAGCGAGAGTCAGCAGACAACGAGCGCAGTGTAAATTTTAGTGAAGAACGAAGTTTTTGCCACAGTATCTTCATCCGGTGCGAGCTTTTCTTTCCTCCAGGTTTCTTTTTGCGGGAAAAAGAAATGTGGAAATGAGTCTTACCCCTTCATCTTCCTCGAATTATCTATTGTTTTATACAATTCAACATATTGATTAGCTACCACCTTCCAACTCATTTGTTCAGCTCTAAGCCGACTCATTTGACCCATCTTTTTTTGTGTTTCGTGATCATCTATTAAAAGCTGCAATTTTTCAGCAATATCATCACTATTTTTCATTCTTACAAAAAAACCATTTTCACCTTCCGTTATTAATTCATCCGCACCACCCGTTTTAGTTGAAATAAGTGGCAATCCAGATGCCAAAGCTTCCAGCATAGCATTACTCATACCCTCATTTAATGAAGACATAACAAAAACACTTGCCTCCTTATAGAATGGACTGGTCTGCTCGCGAGGAACACGCCCAATAAGTTTAACATTTTCTTCAACGTGTAGTTCCTTAATTAATTTTTCCAAATCCTCCTTAGCATTACCGTCTCCCATGATTTTAAGCTGCACATTGTTATGCTTAAGAACTATTTTTGCTACAGCCCTTATTAAATAATCTAGACCCTTACGATGAGTTACCCGCGTTGCTCCATTTGTAATAATAAATAATTCTGAATTTTTACTCTCGGATGGAGTAAAGTCATGAATATCAACACCGTTATAAATAATTTTTATATCTTGTTTTTGATTTGTTTTTAAAGCTAGTTCTTTTAATCCTTGACTATTAGCCACCACGAAATCAGCATTTTTCCAAATAAACCAAATTATTGGTTTTAAAAAAATATATAAAAAAGCAAATCGGTCGCTATACCCTGGAACATCACTGCCACGCAAAGAAACGATATATGGTATTTTTTTTTGAAATTTTAATACAAAAGAAAGAAAACCGCATGGTACTGTAAAAAATGAATGCGTTGCATCATATTTTTTTTCACGTGTAAGTTTTTGTGCAAACAAAAATGCTCTCCAACTATACACTATGAGATCTTTTTGCGATTGAAAATGTAAATTTTCTTTATTTTTACCAATAGGAAGCCTATGTAATACAACCCCACCTCCAATCTCCTCTCTATGATAATTTTCATCAATCGAAGAAGTCACAAAATCCATTTCGATATTTGGAATCTTTGCATATTCTTTCAATAAATAGAAAGACGCATTTCCCGCCCCAGCTCCCAGCGGTGGAAATTCATAATTGAAGAATAAAATTCGCATAATATAGTTCTTAAAGTTTTTAAGGTTTATAAAGTTTTTAAAGTCCCTAACACAATGTTTTTATGAGACTTGATAACATTTTAGAAATTACAAGTGATTGTTCAGAAAGGTTATTAAATTCCTCCCTATTAATATATCTTAAATCTAGAGCGAGATAAAGCATTGAACGAACCTCTGCGCAAGAACCTTTTGCTATATATAAAAACTTTGCAAATTCCTTATTTCCTTTTCTTTCATAACCTTCGGCGATATTATTCATAATTGAAACTGCAGCTCTCTGTATTTGATCTCGAAAAGAATAGTCCTTGCTGCTTCTGAAGACTTGATAAATATCAGTTACAAGAATTCTTGATTTTTGCCAAGCAACAATATCTTCAAATGTCTCAAATTTCGCCATTTTGTTTCACATTATAAACATTACAAACTTTGTAGTTTTTTGCATTTTACCTTAAAAACTTTACAACTTTTTGCATTTTACTTTATAAACCTTAAGAACTTTAAAAACTTTATGAACTATTATATTCTACCACCTTTTCTCCCCTTTCTCAAGGGCAAAATGGAGCCTATATTGACACGTTGCCCGTTTAGGTGTATAATAGCTGAAATACCAAAAAGTGCCCACAACATCGCACTTTAAAAATCTAGGGGGTAGAACAATGAAAAAAACAACCATTGACGCGGCAGCAGAACTGAAACTCAAAAATTTCAACAAGGATTCCGCAGTTAAATCCGTGTCCGCAATTGTTGGTGAATTTTTGAATGATAATCCTGAACTTAATTTTGGCATAAGTATACATATCGCCTCTTTTAAGGAATACGACTTGAAAGAGATAGACGACGACCACGCTCAACGAATTATGATGCAGGCTCTGCGCGTAAAAGCTCTCTCTGACAAAAAGGTTCAGGAAAGAGCGTGTAGTCTTGTACTCAGAACACACAAGCGAGTAAAGGAAATTGCCCTTGATGTATCTTCCACACACGTAAACGCAGTGTGTATGATTGTATCTTCAAATCTCACAAAATAGGAGGAGGATTATGAAGGACGGAAGAAGCAAAGCGATTACCATTAAGCAGGTTCCTGATGCTTCAATGGAAAATATTCTCGGGGGCTATGATTTTGTAGTTTCCGAAAGAATGAATATTCTTTATGTCTCAACAAGACACAATGAAGAACCATTTCTTAAAATAAAAGGTTCTTAATTGCTTTACCCAGGAGGCACAAACGAAATCAAACGTTTTAGTCTTCCGATTTTGAAGGATGAGTTTATTGAGCTTCTTCGAAAAATCTTCACTGGTCACTCAATCGTATGGACTTAGTGACCTAACATAAACAAAAGGCTTAGCGAGAAAACCCGCTAAGTCTTTTTTATTTGCATTCAAATTCTGCAACTGTTTGTATTTTTTTGAGCCTATCTGCACCATATGAAGTACATAGGCGAAAAACGAGTGATGAGCGTTAAGAAATTTCTTCGCGGAGTCATTTTCAAAAATGACGGAGGCGGTTAGAAATTTTAGTGAAGAGTGAAGTTTTTGCCACAGTATCTTCATCAGGTGCGAGCTTTTCTTTCCTCCAGGTTTCTTTTTGCGGGAAAAAGAAATGTGGAAATGAGTTTATCTTCCTATCGATTTATAATCAAACCCCATCTCTTTCATTTTCTTGGGTTCATACAAAAGCCTGCCATCAAAAATCATAGGAGTTTTCAAAAGTTTTTTAATCTCATCAAAATCTGGTGTGCGAAATTCTTTCCATTCAGTAATAACAAGCATCGCATCAGATCCCTTGAGTGCATCGTATTTGTTTTCAAAATATGTAATGTTTGGATTTTCTCCAAAATACTCTTCGCGCTGCGCCATTTTCATTGCTTCTGGGTCGTGCGCTTGAATTTTGGCTCCTCTTTTGATGAGTTCACTGATAATAGTAAGCGCTGAAGATTCGCGCATATCATCAGTTCCCGCTTTGAAAGCCAATCCCCAAACACCAAAAACTTTGTTTTTCAAATCCTCCCCAAGCTCATCAATAACCATTTGAGACAACACAAATTTTTGCTTGTCATTTGTTCCCAGTGTTTGTTTCAACATTTCAGCATCATATCCAAAATCCTTGGCTGTTTTGACAAGTGCTTTCACGTCTTTTGGAAAACAAGATCCACCAAAACCGGGACCCGCATACATAAAAGGTTCTCCAATGCGAGGATCAGCGCCCATAGCCTTTCTAACGTGATCAAAATCAGCCCCAGCTTTACTGCAAATGTTTGCCAACTCATTGTTTACTGAAATTTTGGCGGCCAAAAAACAGTTCGAAGCATATTTCACAATCTCGGCTGTTTTTGCATCCATTGAAAAGAATCGTCCTTCACGACGCATAAAAGGTTCGTACAATTCGCGCATCGTTTCAATAACTTCTTTTGAATCTGCACCAATAACAATACGACTCGGTTCCAAGAAATCTTTGACAGCAGTTCCTTGCGCCAAAAACTCGGGATTACTAACCACGGAAAAAGGAATCTCGACCCCTCTATCCTTAAGCTCTTTAGCGATATTTTTGGAAACTTTTTCAGCAGTTCCAACCGGCACAGTTGATTTGTCCACAATAATAAGTTTATGATCCATCATTTGCCCAATTGAGGTTGCCACACCAAGCACGTGAGAAAGGTCTGCGCTGCCATCTTCATTAGGAGGTGTTCCTACGGCGATAAAAAGAATGTCGCATTTTTTTAATGTATCTTCAAGGTCAGTTGTGAATGTCAAAGTTTTGTTTTTCAAATTTCGCGAAACCAATTCATCCAAACCTTTTTCGTGAAGTGGAACTTTGCCAGAAGAAAACTGATCAACTTTTTTTTGATCATTGTCCACGCAAATAACCGTGTTACCCATTTCCGCAAAACACGCGCCCGTCACACTCCCAACATATCCCGTCCCAATAACTCCAATTTTCATAAAATTTAACGTTATGCTAATTATATAACTTGCATTCCGCATCCCGCATTCCTTTTGCACCATATGAAGTACGTAGGCAAAAAACGAGTGATGAGCGTTAAGAAATTTCTTCGCGGAGTCATTTTCAAAAATGACGAAGGCGGTTAGAAATTTTAGCGAAGAGCGAAGTTTTTGCCACAGTATCTTCATCCGGTGCGAGCTTTTCTTCCTGCCTGCCGGCAGGCAGGTCCTCCAGGTTTCTTTTTGCGGGAAAAAGAAATGTGGAAATGAGTTTGAATCCGTTGATATTGCTAATGAATTCAAAGAAATTAGCTTTGACTAATTTCTTTGATATTATAATTCATCCTCTTTTGTCCTTTGTAATAATTCTTGAGCATAATATCGGCCAAAAGTCCGAACACAAAAAGCTGGATTCCAACGAGCACCAAGAAAATTCCCACCAATGGCCAGATTTTTTCTGAAAGTGATGCACCAAAGAAAATTTTCTCAACTACCATCCACAAAAGAACCACCGTTCCTACAAATGAAACAACGATTCCCGTTCCACCAAAAAGATGCAGCGGCCTGTTGGAATATTTACGCCAAAACCAAATTGAAATCATATCCACAAAACCCTTCATCCCGCGTTTCCAATTGTATTTCGTCACGCCATGCACGCGAGGATAATGATTCACTTTCACTTCACCAATTTTATACCCTTGAAGTTCCAGCAATGCCGGCATAAAACGATGCATCTCTCCAAAAAGATCAACATCTTCGAAACAATTTCGTTTATACGCTTTCAAAGAACAACCGCTATCGTGAATCGTGTCCTGAATCAGAATTTTTCGCAGCAAATTGGCAGTACGCGAAAATATTTTTTTGCTTAAAGAATCTTTTCTCTTAAAGCGCCAACCCGAAACAACATCAAATCCTTCCTCCATTTTTTCTAGCAACAAACCAATGTCAGCTGGATCATTTTGCAAATCTCCATCCATTGTGATCACAACTTCTCCTTGTGCCTGTTTTATTCCAGCATCAAAAGCTGCGGTTTGTCCAAAATTTTTGCGAAATTTGATCAAAGTAAGCGGAGTTAATCCTTGGGCATTTTTAATCGTCTCATCCTTTGAGCCGTCATCAATAAAAATAATTTCAAATGGTTTTCCCAGTTTTTCACACGCATCCAAAATACGCTTGTGTAATTCCCTCACATTTCCTTCTTCATTATACAAAGGCACGACAACTGAGATAAACGGTTTTTGACCTTCCATAATTGTTTGATTTATTCAATATTTACCTATCCAGTATAGCGCAAATTTGATTTATAGACAATATTTAAAAAATTTTATGTGACCCTGGCAAACGAGCTTGCTCGCGTGACGATGCGGACGGGTGTGCACAACTCCCTTGTGGCTCTCGCTTCAAAGCTGTATAATAACAGATGTAATTTATTAAAAATAAAAACAATGAAGAAAAAACTCGTAGCAATTGCCCTTATGGTTGCATTTGCTTTCCCAGTGACGTTTGTTAGTGCAAACGAAACGACAACAACAACCGAAACAACCACGCAAGCAAAAAAACAACAACGACTCGCAGCAAACAAAGCTCGTCAGGCAGAAAGATTGGCAGCAATCAAAGCCAAACAAGAAGCAAAAAGATTAGCGCAAATTGCAAAAAAAGCCGCTCTTTTGAAAAAGCAGGAAGAAAAAAGATTAGCACAGCAAATCAAAAAAGCTGAGCGATTGAAAAAACAAGAAGCAAAAAGACTAGCAAAAGAAGCTAAAATTGCAGAAAGACAAAAAATCAAAGCAGAAAGAATCGCAGCCAAAGAAGCCAAAAAAGCTGCCAGACTTGCAGCAAAAGCTTTGAAGCAAGCTCAAAAGGCACAACAATAAAAAATACAGCAAAAACAAACAAAAAACTGCCGCCCAAAAGGGTGGCAGTTTTTTGAACTATTTTCTAATTTTATTGGTATTACCTTCAAGACAAACGAGGATGAATTATAACATAGCCGAAGTTGTGGTGAGCTAAATCTTTAATTTGTTCGTAAAGTTTGTAATGTTCATAAGGTAAAGGTGTGAAATTTACTTTAAAAACTTTATAACTTTAAAAACTTTAAAACTTTTGTTTATGAAGACTACATCTTACATCAAAAAACAAGCACTAATTTTACCACTTATTTTTTTGGGGTCTTTCATCGTTTTCTTGCCAACAAAAGTTTTGCTGGCACAAAATATTGAGATTTCAGAAGATAAGCCTGTTTCTATACCATTTCTTGAATTTATAAATGAATCGACAATCAATGGGTTTTTTTTAACAGGCATAAATATGCAAAAAGAAATTCCAGTTGAAAACACGCCTGTCGCGACCATTGATGATGAAAAAAAATCTCAGCCTGAACCTGAACAAGAAAATCAATCACAAGAAACTCAAATTATTACACCAGTACCACCACCAACAATAGCATCCCCAGAAAAAACAATTCCAAAAAAAGATATTCCCAAACCCAAAGAAAATATTAACACAAAAAAAATTACTCCCGCACCACCTTCAATTAAAAAAGCGCCAGAACCTTATATTTTCAAAAGAAATGCTGATGGCAAAAAAGTTTGCAATCATAAAAACGACAAACCTCAAAAAAGTGACAAGGGCAAAAAGAAACATATGGATATGGAATGTTGTCTTGACCCAGACGAAACACCGAACCCAAACTGCTATTACCCATCAAGCAAATATGGCAAACTTTTAAAGAAATTTAAATAAAAATAGGACTTACGCATTTTCTCAACTATTTCTTATTTGGCACGCTTTTGGATGAATGTTTACCCCGTCAAATCCAGCGAGGCTGGTGTTCACTGCTGTGAACAATTTGACGGGGCGAGTATCCAAAAGCTCAAAGAGTCGCTGTCGCCAACAATTGGCCAAAAAAGAAATGTTTCGAAATGCGTAACTTCTGAAAAAAATAAACTTGGAAGAAGCTGGGAAAACTGCTACAATTGTATTGTGGCAGTTTTTGTTGCAATTTTAAATTTAAAAATAAAAGATAATGTCAAAAATAAAAATAGTATTAGTAGTAATTATCCTCTCTTTCTTGTTAACACCAACCTTTAAGGCTGATGCCGCTTTGTCTGACGATGCTAATTACTATGAAAAATATCCTTTATACAGTAAATACGAAAAAAAGAAAGATTACTCAAAATACAAGAAAGCAAAAGCAAAATACGGCTTTAAGAATACTGAGGAAAGACTGAGATACAAAAAAGCTTACGACAATTACAGATTGTACAAAAAAAATCCAGCCGCAAATCAAAAATATGCTGGGCTTCTTAAGGAATACAAAAAATACAAAACTTACAAGGAAAAATACGTGCCTGTGAAAAAATATTCCAAATACAAAAAATATGACAAGAAGGAATATGACAATTACAAAAATTATGGCTCAAGTGCATACAAAGACGGATACAATCGATACAAAGTTTTTATGGCTGACATTGATAATGTTACTACCAACCGAGGACCAGAAATCAAAGTCGGACTTTGGAGTTCAAATACCATCGATCTTGCTGCCAATCCGTTCAAAATAACAGCCAACAAGGCTTTCCGCGTGACAAATTGCGCAGCAACCGTTGTTGCTCCTTCAATTGCAATTGGACAAAATGTCAGAGTTTCATATGCAGGAGATGGAGTTTTAAATGCATACAATTCAGATCCTTTGATTTTGGCCAACGCTAATGTTGGGGATAAAATTTGTTTTGATGCAGTTGACGGAAACAATTCGGATATGATTTTTGATGTTAACAGGCCACTTCTTTATGATGGCGATTCAGGATCAGGATATGATCAATATAGAGGCAAGATTAAAATTCAGCACAGTCTTGATCCTAATCTTCCAAATGATGGAAATGCAAATTGCAGTTTGTATCAAGATGCAACTTTCCCAGCTTGGGATCCGGAAAATGCTTGCCGCAGAGTTTGGGTAATCAACGAATTGCCTTTGGAATTATACCTTTGGGGCTATGGAGAAATGAGTACCGGTGGAATTGAGCATTTGGCAAAAACAATGATGGTCGCCGCTCGCTCATATGCTCGTTGGTGGGTTGAATATGCCACCAAATGGGATATGGCTGGTTTCGATTTGATTGCCAGTCCTGTTAATCAAATTTACAACGGATATGATTATGAACTGACACATTCTTTTATTCCAGATGCAGCGCAAAAAACCAACGGGATTATAATGAAATATGGCAGCGACATTGTTTTGGGTGCATATTGCAGCAACACTGACGGTCGAACAAAAAGTGCCGAAGAAGCTTGGGGACTTTCAAATCATCCATATCTGCAATCAGTAGCAGATCCATATGGAGCAATCTCCAATCCTAGCGCTGGCAATCATATGGTTGGACTTTCAGCCAATGGAGCCAGAGTTCTTGCCAGTGACCACTCTTGGCAATGGACCCGCATCCTCAGCTACTACTATTCCGGTATAAACATCGTCAAAGAATACTAGTATTAGAATATCAAATTTCAAATATCAAATTTCAAATAAAAGTCCAAAAAAATGACAAATGAAAAACCAATAAAATTTGACTTGGAGGAGCGTACAGCAATTTTTGGAGAAAAAATTATTAAATTTTCTAAATGTATTTCCAAAAGCGAAGTAACAAAACCACTGATCAGTCAAATTGTAAGAAGCGGAACAAGTATTGGCGCAAATTATATGGAAGCTGACGGTGCAGAATCTCGAAAAGACTTTATCCACAAATTAGGCATTTGCAAAAAAGAAAGCAAGGAGACCAAGCATTGGCTCAGAATGATTGCTGTTGCAGACTCGGAAGTAAGTAACGAGTCTAGAGAATTATGGCGGGAATGCCAAGAACTTACGCTAATATTTTCAGCAATAATTACAAAGACAAAACAAAATTGAAATTTAGTAATTTAAAATTTATTTGATATTTTTAATTTTTAATTTGTTTTTAATTTATTTGATATTTTTAATTTTTAATTTGAAATTATCCAATGTCTCTTCCTCCCAAAGCCCCTCTTATCATCTTCGGTCTGGCTATTATTATCCTTTCTGTTTTGGCATTTCCTGTTTTGAAATCTCGCTATTTTCCTGCTGAGCAAAAAAATGAGGCCAATGAAATTATTTCAGAAGAAACAACAACTCCTGAATCTCTTGACGAAACAAGCGAAGCTGAATTTGAAGATGACGAAGCAATCGATCTTGAAGATGAGGAAGATGAAACCCAAGACGATTCGGAAGATTTCGATGACGAAGATATCGACGAAGAAGATTTGGATGACACAATCATCATTGAAGACAACAGTTTTTTGGAAATTTTGTCTTCCGATTGCAAAAATGGTTGCAAGGATTTTGAAGAAGCCGAAGACATTCAATATTGCAAACAATATTGTGGTCTTGTCAGCACCCCCAAAACATCCGACGGTTGCGACAAATTTGAAGATTTGGAAAGAGACTATTGCTTCAAAGAAGAAGCTATTGAAAAAAGAGATGGCAAAATCTGCAACGAAATCCAGGATGATGGCATTAAAAAATCCTGCTTCAATCGCATCACCGAAGACATCCTAGACGCACCAAGAACAGTAGAATAAAAAAATATCACTAGACACCGAAAATATGAGTGCTATACTTTTCATATGAGAATAACCAAATGTGACATTTGTAAGAAAACGATCAAACGAGGAACTGAACGCCTCGATTTAAGTTATAGCAATATCAAGACTTTTGCTTCTTTTGAACTTTGCACTATTTGCAGTGTTCCGATAATAAAATTTTTGCAGGATAAAAAGTTAATCAAAATTGAAGAAAACAAAAAAGATGAAAAATAACAATCCAATCAACAAAGAAGTCACACTTAGCGCCATAGCTGAGCTCATTGAAGCTAGCGCAAAGAAAACTTCCAAAGCGCTAGAAGCTAAAATTAAATCTACTTCCGAAGCATTAGAAGCCAAGATTGAGGCTAGTGCAAAGAACACCATAGAGATACTAGAGGCAAAGATTGAACAGTCTGCAGAAAACTTAGCAACTATGACCCAAAATCAATTTTTAGAATTGGGAGAAAAAGTCGATAAAATAGAAGAAAGATTAGTAAGTGTTGAAAAGAAGATTGACCGTATTGAAGGTGAAATTATCAAGAAAGTTGACACGGTTAAATACAACACGACCAAATATCGCGTAAAAAAACTGGAAGAAAAATTTGCATAAAAAACATCCGCATCTGTACGCAACGAAACCAACAAGAAACTGGCATAATGCCAGTTTTTTTGATGCTCAAATTCCCCTCCACATCCATATATTAATTAATGGATGTGGTAATGTTTTAACTCAAAAGAGACATTCCTGCCAAGGACGGTCCTCGGTGAGCTACTTCAAAAGCTATACCTCACTAATAACATCAAATCCTTTAAAGCTTCCAGTGATTGAGAGTCCAATAACTTTTTTTGCGATTCCTTTCTGTTTTATTTGCAAAGCAGTTTCATTGAGTGTTGCTCCAGACCCGACAGCATCATCAATCAATAAAATATTCTTAAATGCTGCCCGCTCGTCCACAATGATTGTGTTTTTTGCATTTTCGATGCGATCACTCAATTTAGTTAGAGTTTTTTGTGGAACAATAATTTCAGTTTTAATTTTAACAATAGAAACTCTGCGAACATGCTCATGTAAATTTTTTTCCAGCTCTTTCATGAGTTGAACTTCACGTTTTACTGTTGGCGGAATAAACCCAATTCCATCAATATTATATTTTTGAATTATTGTATCAATTTTTGGCTTAATATCAACAGTAAGTTCACGCATTAGTTTTTTATTTTGACTTTGCTTTGCATACAAAAGCAATTGTCCAAGCTTTGTTTTTCCGAATCTCTCAATACTATAAAAATCCAAATAAAAAATCTTATCCAATCCAACTTTTTCAAAAGTAGCATTAAATTTTTCAATTCCATCGATAATCCCATTCTTCTTGAAAGCGTTGTACTTTTTCAATGTTTTTACATATTCAGTTGCTGTTTTTTCAATTGGCTGATTTGTTCGCTCACACCAATACTCAAAACCATTCATTCCCTGTTTTCTTTCTCCAGTTGGTGAGATGAAAAGAAAATTTTCTTCAATGATTTTTAGTGTTTGATTATCAACAACAACCAAACCTTTCTTCTTAATAATTTCTTCTTTGAGCATATAGAAAACCACTGGCGACTTACCAATTTTAACAACTTCACCTTGCGCCAAAAGGTTGCTAAGTTGCTTAGAAACAGCCATTCTGCTTATTTGCAAATAATCAACCAATTCATTTACGGAGGATTGCTGTTTTTCTTTTAAATATTTTTTTATTTTTTCTGAAGTCTTCATATTAATAAAGTTTACAGTTTACAGTCAACTGTAAACCAATATAGCATATTTATAATTTTTGTCAATATAAGCATTTTATGGCTTCACTAAAGCAAAGAAATGCCGAGTTTTTGATATACTCAAATTCCCTTCCACATCCATATATTAATTAATGGATGTAGGAATTGCTTAATATTAAGTAAAAAGGATGTCTACTGAGGACCTCGGTAAGTTCCCCTTTTTTGGCTTGTTACCCCTTGCAAGAAATAATCTTTTGCTTTAGTATTACCTGTTATGCTACTACTGTGCTTTTCTTTGAAAAACACAATTGCATAGCAAGATCTTTAAAAACTCAATAGTAAACTATGAGTTAAAAATCATGAAAGGAGTTATGTACAAAGATTCTGAGGCGTGTCCGAAAGACACAATAATGTAAATGGCAGTTCAACTGCACAATTTCGAAAGGAGAAAGGACTATGAAGACACAAAAATTGGTCGCATTATGCTTGTCGATGATCTCTTTGATTTTTGTTTTGTCTGGCTTTGCTGCCGGCGCCGAGCAAAAAATCATACACAAGCCTATCCCTAACAAGGAATCTGGCACCGATGTTTATCTGGGTCCGCGCGTTCAACACGTGCGTGAATACAGATCAATGGCTACAAGTGCTGGACGCAAGGCTCGTGAGGAAGCTGCCATCAGACTAAAAAATGCTCAACAAGAGCGTGAGATGAACAATAAAATCGACAAAGGAGGCGGAAAATGAAGAAGAATATCATGTCCATCTGGATAAGTACGATCTTGCTAATATTAACATTGACCGCAAGTTCGGTCTTCGCAGTTGCGCCTCCACCTGGACCAGGCGGAACTCCTGATTATTTCGGGATCGCCAACTGGGCATTCAGTCCACCACTTGAGAAATTCATTGATTCGTTGGCACCTCTTGGTTGTACAACCAAGAATACCCTCAATCAATGCATTCCAGTCGCCGTTCCGGATACAATCACATATCCCGGTAGTGACTATTATGAAATTTCTTTGGTGGAGTTCACTCAAAAAATGCACTTTAATCTTCCAGCAACAACTCTTCGCGGCTATGTTCAAACCAATAATGGTACTGATCCGACAGGTTTAAACACTTTAATTCCTGAACCAGTCCGTTATCTTGGTCCAATCATTTCTGCCCAGAAAGACCGGCCCGTGCGCATCAAGTTCACAAATAATCTCGCTTCAGGTGGAATGGGAAACCTTTTTCTCCCTGTTGACACAACAGTAATGGGAGCAGGACTTGGACCACTGGGTCCGGCTGGCGGAAAATACACTCAAAACCGAGGCAGCCTGCATCTGCACGGCGGTCACACTCCCTGGATTAGTGACGGCACTCCTCATCAATGGATCGCTCCAGCAGGAGAAAGTGTCAACACGACTTATCTTCGAGGTGCCAGCGTTTTTGATGTACCGGATATGCCAAACCCCGGTCCAGGTGCGCAGACCTATTACTACACAAACCAACAAAGCTCCCGTTTAATGTTTTATCACGATCATGCCTATGGCATTACCAGACTAAATGTATACGCTGGTGAAGCTGCGGGATATTTAGTCACTGATGATGCGGAAAAATATCTGATAAATGCTGGAATCATTCCAGCAGATCAAATTCCGCTAATCATCCAGGATAAATCATTCGTGGATGCCACGTTGGTTCCTCATCCAACAACCGGAGTGCCAACTCCGAAAATTCTCACCACTGATCCAACCTGGAATTCGGGCACTACTGCCCCTGTTCCAAATCAAGGCGATCTTTGGTACCCTCACGTTTATGTGCCAGCTCAAAATCCATTCGACGTCTCCGGCATTAATCCGTTCGGAAGATGGCCGTATGGACCATGGTTTTGGCCCCCCACCACAGGAATTACTTTTGGACCAGTAGCTAATCCCTACTATGATCCAGCCTGTGTTCCGAGTCCGACGATTTATTGTCAGCCTCCGGAAAATCCAGGTGTGCCAGATTTATCAATGCCTGCAGAATCATATTTCGACACGGCAGTGGTAAACGGCACTGTCTTTCCCTATCTCGTGGTGGATGCAAAATCTTATCGTTTCAGGATTTTAAACGCCTCAAACGACAGATTTTGGAATCTTCAACTATACAAAGCTGACCCTTCAGTAATAACTTCAGATTTTCGAACTAAAACTGAAGTGAAAATGGTTCCCGCCGTTAGTACTGCCGGCTTCCCTCCAAGATGGCCGATAGACGGACGAGAAGGTGGGGTTCCCGACCCAACCATGATGGGACCTGATTTCATTCAAATTGGAAACGAGAGCGGATTTTTGCCTAAACCGGTAGTTATTTCGTCTCAACCGATCGTTTGGAATGCAGATCCCACGACATTCAATTTTGGTAATGTTTCGGATCACGGACTCTTAATTGCTGCAGCAGAACGCGCTGACGTCATCATTGACTTCTCGCAATATGCGGGACAAACTCTAATTCTGTACAATGATGCTCCGGCTGCTTTTCCAGCGCTAGACGCACGCTATGACTATTACACAGGTGCGCCAGATTTAACTGCCACTGGTGGACATAGCGGTCCGCAGGCAGGATTTGGTCCAAACATTCGCACTGTAATGCAAATCAGAGTAAATCCGGCTCCAGTTCCGCCTAATCCTCAATTCAATCTTGCCACGCTTAATGCCTCGTTTGCTTCAACGCCAACGAGTCAAGGCATTTTTGAAACCTCTCAACATCCAATTCTAGTCGGACAAACAGCCTACAACACAGCCTACAACAAGATTTTTCCTGTTACTTGGCCAAACTGGGGCGTTGCCCGCATTCAAGACAATCAGCTGTCGTTTAACACGGTGTCTGGAGGGAATCTCACGATTCAACTCAACACTAAAGGCATCCACGATGAAATGGGTTCTGCTTTTGATCCCGAATACGGCAGACTCAGCAGCCGAATGGGAATCGAATTCCCAGTCACCGTCAACCAAAGACAAAACTTCGTGCTATATGGTTTCATAGATCCCACAACAGAGATCCTTGTTGATTCCATAACACCAGGAGTACCTGTCGCGGGAGATGGCACACAAATCTGGAAAATCACACATAACGGAGTCGACACCCATCCAATCCATTTTCACCTGTTTGATGTTCAATTAATAAACAGGGTTGGTTGGGATGGAGCCATCAGGCTGCCAGATGAAAACGAGCTTGGCTGGAAGGAAACAGTCAGAATAAGCCCTTTGGAAGACACTATTGTCGCCCTAAGGCCGACTGCTCCCAAAGTTCCATTCGTTGTTCCAAACAGCATAAGATTGATGGACACAACCAAGCTGTCCGGTTCTACCATGGGGTTCACTAATATGGACCCAATAACCGGTCAAGCCATAGTCCCGCCAATTACAAACGATTTAGCTGATTTCGGCTGGGAATATGTCTGGCATTGTCACATCCTTTCTCACGAAGAGATGGATATGATGCGACCAATGAAATTCGTTGTAGCTTCTCCAAACACTTATGTGATTCCTGAAGCGCCAACAATCGTATCAGCCACCGCAGGCAATGCTATCGCCACAATAAGTTTTTCTCCGCCGGTAAACAACGGCACTCCGATCACATCGTATATCGTCACTTCAAACCCTGGAGGTCTTACAGCCACCAGAGCCACAAGTCCGATATCGATCACGGGATTGCTCAATGGCACTGTCTACAATTTTACCGTAGCAGCAGTCAATTCTGCCGGAGTAGGACTATCTTCGAATCCAACCAACAACGTAATGCCGATCGGACCGTCCACGTATTCGATCACGACAAGTTTCGGCCCAGGAGGAACAATTTCACCTACTGGAATTGTTTCCGTTAATCAAGGAACTAGCCAGACATTCACAATTACTCCCAGTCTTGGCTACAGTGTTCTTGATGTGAAAGTTGATAACGTTTCTGTCGGTGCGGTAACTTCCTACACATTCAACAATGTGCTGGCAAACCACACCATCTCAGCGACTTTTACTATCAACACTTTCACTATCACCACCACAGCTGGCACAGGAGGAACAATTTCTCCATCTCCATCAGCTACAGTGAATTATGGTGCAAACCAAACATTCGCAATAACACCAGCTGTTGGAAATCACATTACCGATGTTTTGATTGACGGAATTTCAGTTGGAGTAATGTCTTCCTATACCTTCCCAACTGTCATCGCCAATCATACGATTGCAGCGACGTTTGCGGTTAACACCTACACCTTGGCTTCCTCAACAGGAGCCGGTGGAACAATTTCTCCGCTAGGTGCAACGATAGTCAATTATGGTGCGATGAATCAAATATACAACATCGCTCCATCAGTCGGCTATCACATTGCGGATGTTTTGATTGACGGTGTATCAGTCGGTGCGGTTCCCTCTTACACTTTCCCAGCCGTCATCGCCAATCATACGATTGCCGCGATGTTTGCAACCAACACTTTCGCCATCACCACCACAGCTGGCACAGGAGGAACGATTTCTCCATCTCCATCAGCTACAGTGAATTATGGTGGTAGCCAAACATTTACCATCACTCCAGCCTCAGGATATAAAATCTCGAGTCTACTCGTTGATGGCATCAGTCAAACTATCGCATCAACATTCACGTTCTCTAATGTTGTGACTAACCGCACAATTTCAGCAACATTCGCAAGCGTAAAACCCGTTTATCGCTTCCGTAATAAAATAAGTGGTGTATATCTTTACACTGCCGATGCTGGAGAAATTAGTGCTGTAAATGCAATGACTGCTTCATGG
>Ga0209319_1001271_pt1 | contig 21562 bp, 20 predicted proteins | sample RifGroE2_FD_184000 | JGI IMG/M metagenome (GOLD analysis project Ga0209319, IMG submission 184000) | Groundwater microbial communities from Rifle, Colorado - Groundwater E2 (SPAdes) (version 2) | ecosystem: Environmental > Aquatic > Deep subsurface > Groundwater | place: Rifle, Colorado, United...
GGCCTTTAAAAAGCGGAGATCGCGTCCGAGGAATTGGAGTTTATACAAGAGAACTACTGAAAGCATTAAAGATAGAAGGAGTTGATGTGTCTGGTTCCGATTTGAGTAAATACGATGTTATCCATTTTACCCGTTTTAATCCATTTTTTATTTCCATTCCTTTCAAAAAGCCGGAGCATGTAAAATTTGTTTTAACTATTTACGACCTTATCCCTCTTATTTATCCTGACCATTACCCACCCGGGATCAAAGGAGTGATTAATTGGCAGATTAATAAATTTCTTATCAGAAAAAATATAGACGCAGTTATTACAATTTCAGAAACCTCCAAAAAAGATATTTGCCGATTTATTGGAATAAACCCGAATAAAATTCATGTCACATATCTTGCTCCCCGTCCGATATTCAAAAAAGATACATCATCAATGCTAGAAGTTGCAAAACACTATGGCCTACCGGAACGTTTTGCTTTGTATGTGGGGGACGTTAATTACAATAAAAATATTCCAAATCTTGTTAAGTCCTGCAAAATAGCCAAAATTCCGTTAGTTATAGTGGGTAAGCAGGCGCTTGAAGTTGAAAATTTAGATTTGGAACACCCAGAACTTAGTCATCTAAAAAATATCGATTGGTCGGGTGTTTTAAGACTTGGGTTTGTTCACGATGAAGATCTCGTTAAGATTTACAATTTAGCCGATGTCTATGTCCAGCCATCGCTGTATGAAGGCTTTGGTCTTCCTGTTTTGGAAGCAAATGCTGCAGGAATTCCTGTAGTTTCATCAAAAATCCAGGCTTTAGTGGAAATAGCTGAAGACGCCGTACTTTTTGCCAATCCTGAAAGTCCGGAGGATTTCGCAGAAAAAATAAAGTTGTTGCTCAATGATTCAAAATTAAAAAATGAATTAATTCAAAAAGGATCGGAAAATGCCAAAAAATACAGTTGGAAAAAGACAGCAAATGAAACCTACAAAATCTATTCCAAAATCGCATAGTGATTTTTGGAAAATTATCCCGATTTTTGTCACCTGGAGAATTACTCTTTTTGTATTGGCCTTTCTGGCGGTATTTTTCATAACAAAGTTTGGAAACAGATTCCCTTACGTTGATAGAGTTCTTTCCATCACCAATCTACCCAGTTGGGTTTGGGGTTTTGGAAACTTTGACGGAGTTCATTATTTGAAACTTGCACAGAATGGATACGAGGCTCAGTATTCACAGGCTTTCTTTCCACTTTATCCACTTTTAATAAAGCTTTTTAACTTTTTTCCAAAGGGAAACCTCGATCTGAGCCTTTACACCGACCCTTCGTATTTTTATACCGGGATCATTCTCTCCACCGCGCTCTTTATAGCCGCTTTATACTTTCTTGTTAAACTTTGGGGTAAGGAATATAGTTTAAAGGTTGCTTGGCTATCAATTCTCCTTTTGCTTTCATTTCCGACATCCTTTTATTTCGGAGCCATATATTCCGAATCGCTTTTTTTGCTTTTGGCTGTACTTACTTTTTGGTTTATCAAAAAGGATAAGTTTATCCTTGCCGGCATTATGGTGGCACTAGCATCGGCTACCAAGGTTCAGGGGGTGCTTTTAACTGTCTTTCTGGCGGTTGAGTTATGGGAAAAATATAAAGGTAGGATTAAAAATGCGGGAAAGGACTTATTACGGGACGTATTTGGGGTAATAATTTCTCCATTGGGGCTTTTTGCTTACATGTACTATTTACACAGGACGTTCAGTAACCCTATTTACTTTTTGACTGCCCAGCCTGCTTTCGGTGCCGAAAGAAGCAGTCTGCCTTTAGTCACACTGCCACAGGTAATTTATCGGTACATAAAAATGCTTTTTAGCTTGGATCCGGGCAGTTTAGGCTTTTGGAATGCAACCTTGGAACTTTTCGTAACGGTGATTTTAATTAGTGGGTTAATTTATGCATTTAGAAAAATTAAATTTTCATATTGGATATTTGTAGCATTGGCTGTGATTCTCCCCACAATGACAGGGACCCTTTCTTCTATGCCCAGGTATGCACTTTTAGCGTTTCCGCTCCTACCCTTAATTGCCAAGTTTAATATAGCGTCCAGATATATTATAATTGCCCAAGTACTTCTGGAGATAGTACTGGTAGCCCTTTTTATTAGAGGCTATTGGGTAGCATAATATGGCAAAAAATTTTTGGAAAGACAAATGTGTGGTTGTTACCGGAGGGGATGGCTTTTTGGGTAAGCATTTGATAGCAAAAATTAAATCGCAAAGCCCTAAAAGCATTTTTGTTCCGAAAAGACCAGAATACGATCTTCGAAAATATGAAGACTGTCTTAAAGTTGCCAAAAAGGGTGACGTTATAATCCACTTGGCCGCAAACGTCGGAGGAATTGGCTATAACAGGGAATTTCCGGCAACACTCTTTGACGACAATATACTCATGGGAACTTTCATGATGATGGCAGCGCATGATGCAGGAGTTAAAAAGTATGTTGCTCTGGGAACCATCTGTGCATACCCAAAGTTTACCCCGGTTCCATTTAAGGAAGAAAATTTGTGGATGGGCTACCCCGAAGAAACAAATGCCCCCTACGGGCTTGCCAAAAAGATGCAATTGGTGCAAGCAGAGGCTTACAGGCAGCAATATGGCTTTAACGCAACCTTCCTTTTACCGGTAAATCTCTACGGTCCCGGAGATAATTTTGACCCGAAATCCTCACACGTCATTCCTGCGTTAATCCGAAAATTTGTAGATGCAAAGGAGAACGGAGATAAAGAGGTTGTTGTTTGGGGAACAGGAAAAGCCTCAAGGGAGTTTCTTTATGTAGATGATGCAGCCAAAGCCATAATGCTTGCTACTGAAAAATACAACAAATCCGAACCTGTCAATTTAGGAGCTGGATTTGAAATTACAATCAAAGATTTAGCGAACCTGATCAAAAACCTCACAGGGTTTAAAGGCAAAATTGTTTGGGATAGAAGTAAACCCGACGGACAGCCCAGACGAATGCTTGATGTAAGCCGCGCAAAGAAAGAGTTTGGTTTTACTGCTTCAACATCGTTTGAAAAAGGTCTTGCAGAGACAATAAACTGGTACTTAGCTAATTACTAATTTTAAATTACTAATTACTAATAAAATCTCAATTAACCAATTTGAAAATTCTAATTTTATTTAAAATTTTAAATTCGTAATTAATCATTTGTATTTGTATGAAAATATTTATTGTTATTCCTTTCAGAAACGAGAAAAAACATATAGGCTTGGTTGTAAAAGGAATTTCCAAATATAAACTTCCCGTTGTTTTAGTAGATGATGGATCCACAGATAATTACGAATTTAAAATTACGAATTTAAAATTAAAAGGTACGACACTTCTGACACATAAAATTAATCTAGGGAAAGGAGCGGCTATGAAAACAGGGGCAGATTATGCAATTGCCGCCGGCGCTGACGCAATCATCTTCATGGACGGGGATAACCAGCATATGCCCGGCGATCTTCCAAAATTCATAAAACATTTGGAATCTGGGGGGTGCGACGTGGTACTGGGTTCCAGGAATTATAGTTATGGGGTACCCCTGATCCGCTTTTTGGGCAACAAATTTGCATCCGTTGTTCTTGCGGTTCTTTTTGGCATTTACGTTTCCGATGTACTCTGCGGTTTTAAGGCACTAACCAAAAAAGCCTATCAAAAAATCCGTTGGGACTCTACGGGGTACGGGGTTGAGACTGAAATGGTAGCCAGAATCGGAAAAACAAAACTGAACTTTTGTGAGGTCTCTGTGCAGTCAATTTATCACGACAAAGTGAAAGGTGTTACAATATTGGATGCAGTGGGGATAATGGGCGAGATAATTAAGTGGAGGTTCACGATATAAAAAGATGATTATTGGTTTACAGATTATTGCTTTAATATTTGCTTTCTCAATGATTTATTTTGTAGTTCTTCATTTTAAGCGTGGCGAGATCAGTAAGTCTGAAATAATTTCCTGGATTATTATGTGGGCAGCGGCAATTGTTATAATTGTTTTCCCTGAGCTTTTAAGGAAATTTGCCAGTACATTTTTGGTCACCAGAGTCTTTGATTTAATGGTGATTGCCGGATTCATTCTGGTAATAAGTCTTGTGACAAGTTCCTATATCAGAACAAAGAAACTGGAAAAAAAGTTGGAAGATATGGTTCGACGCGAAGCCCTCAAGAAAGCTAAGAAATAGCTTTCTTGCAATGATGAATTTTAAATTTAATATTTTAAATAAAGCACCAAACTCTAATTACTCAATTCTGAATGCAAAGCAAAGATTCCAAGAAATATGATTTGGAGGAAAGAACAGCAAAATTTTCTCAGAGAATTCTCAGATTATGCAAAGTGCTTTCAAAAGATATTGTAAGCTCTCCGGTGATCTCTCAATTAGTTAGATCGTCAACAAGTATAGGTGCGAACTACTGTGAAGCAAACAATGCCGAAAGCAAGTCTGATTTCAAACATAAGATCGGGATATGTAAAAAGGAAGCCAAGGAAACAGTTTACTGGTTGAGAATGGTTTTATCTTTGTTTCCGGCTAAAAAAGATGAGATCAATTTGATGTCAAATGAGGCGAAAGAATTAACTTTAATTTTTGGTTCAATCATAAAAAGTACCGTAGCTAATTCGTAATTTTTTCATTTATGAATTGTAATTTTATTAGTAATTTTAAATTTATAATTAGTAATTAATCCATGAAACCTATTATCTCCGTAGTTATTCCTTCATTTAACAAAGGTAAGTATATTGGAAAAACTCTGGACTCAATTATCAAACAGGAGTATCCAAACTTGGAAGTAATAATAATGGATGGCGGTTCGACGGACGGAACTTTGAAGGTAATTGAAAAATATGCCAGCAGCTACCCTGACGTAATTAAATATCAGTCTAAAAACGATAACGGCCAGATGGACGCTGTTAATAAAGGATTCAGAAAAGCCAAAGGGAAGATTCTGACCTTTATTAATGCCGATGATGTTTATAAAATCGGAGCATTCGCTGAAATTGAAAAACTGTATCGTCTAAACATCGACGCTCTCTGGTTCGCCGGCAGGGGAGGTGTGATAGATGGAAAAGGCAATCGGATCGCGATATGGCCAACCCGATACAAAAATATCTTACTGGCCATTAATAATTATTCATTGATGCTTATAGTCAATTACCTAATGCAGCCCTCAGTTTTTATTACCAGAACTGCATGGAAACGTTTTGGGCCATTTGTGGGTACCAAGAAATTTATCACGGAGTACGATCTTTGGCTCAAAATTGCAGAAGTTAGAATGCCGATAGTCACGAATAAATATTTATCCAGTTTTAGAATTGAACCATCCACAATCACCAAGAAATTTTCCAGACTTTTATTGCAAGAAGATGAAAAAATAGTTAAAAGGCATACAGATAGCCCTCTGATAATTTTTTTACACAATCTTCACAACATCGGACGTCTGGTTGTAGGGAAAATTGTATGATGACGAAAGTTTTCCGATTTATTAAAAAATATTGGCTTCCGATTAGTGCTTTTATAATTGCCGCACTTATGTTTTTTCCTTCCCTCTCGGGATTTTTTACACACGATGACTTTTACTTTTTAAAAATAGCTAATGTTTCTTCGTGGAAAGATTTTATAAATTTTTTTAACCCGGTCAGAGACATTGAAAATATTGGGGTATATAGACCCCTGACATTGAGAGCATTTTACTTTTTAGGTGTGGCACTGTTTAACCTAAATCCAATGGCCTTGCGAACTGTCGCGATTCTTACTTTTTGTGCGGATATACTCCTGGTTGGGTTTCTGGCAAAACTTCTGACAGGCAATGTTAAAATTGCGGCTCTTTCACTTTTTCTTTATGCTACAAGCGTAACCCATTTCGGACAGCTTTATTATATTGGGGCATACCAGGAACTCTTTTTAACATTAACATTTCTACTCTCAGTTATATTTTTTATCAAATTTGAAATTGAAAATGGAAAAAGAATCGAGTATAAAAACCTTGTAATTTCGATTATATTTTTCCTGCTTTCACTTATGAGTAAAGAAACCGGGGTCATGCTTCCGATTGTACTGGTTTTGGTTCACCTTTACTTAAAAGCCACAAAGCGGACAAAGTTAAATTTTAAGAGAATAGTATTTTCACTTCTGCCTTATGCAATAATCCTTTTGACATATTTAGCCATGCATTTTCTTGGTTTTGGCTTTATAGAAGGCGATTCCTATATTTGGAACTTTTCAATTCCCAGGGCAGTAAACACAACTTTCTGGTACTTTTTATGGTCTTTGAATTTACCTGAGACGTTGGTGGATTTTGTCGGCCCCGGAATTCATCTTAACCCGAATCTTTTAAAATATTGGTCCAATCAAATTATTCCGATATTCGCTTTATTTGTCATCCAAATTATTTTAGTTGCCTATGCATTTTTCAAATCCCTTAAATCTAAAATCCTAAATCTAAAATCCGTAATCTTTCTTTCCGCTTCCTGGTTTGTTGCCACAATATTGCCGGTGGTATTTCTGCCCTTACATAAATTTACTTATTATTTAACACTTCCCTTATTCGGTGTGGTTTTTATCTTGTCTTATTTACTCATAAATCTAAAATCTAAAATCTATATTCTATTTTGTATAGTTTGGGTGGCAGTTTCTTTCATTTCACTTCGCCTGACGACTGAAACAAACTGGATAACCCAAGGTTTAGAAATATCGGAAAGGGTAAATACATATTTTAAGGAAAACCAATCGGGGATAGGTGCTAAGAAAATTGTTTTTGTAGATACCCCCGAGGATAGCGTTCTTCCGTGGTCGCCGACAGCAACACTTAAAACAGTACTTTCAGGAAATAATTTTTTCGACGTTTTCTATCCTGATCTTTCCTCCCGGGTTTCGTATTCCGGTGAAGGAGATATTGAGATAAAATCCCGTCAGTTTTTAGGTTATTAATATGTCAAAAACTAAAGTAGAAAAACATTTTGATAAGGTTTCGAAGAATTACGATTTTTACAAAGAGAAAAATTCGTTCTATTATGACAATCTTAAAAAACTTCTGAGTAAATTAATTCCAAAGGGTAGCAACGTTTTGGAAATCGGTTGCGGAACAGGGGATTTGCTGGCTTCATTAAACCCAAAAAATGGTTATGGGTTTGATATTAGTAAAGAGATGGTTAAACTGGCGAAGTCTAAGTATAAATCAAATAAAAACCTTCATTTTTCAGATAGTTTTTCCGAAATCGTAAATCATAAATCATTATTCATAAATCATCAGTCATATATTTTCATGAGTGACGTGATTGAACACTTGGAGAAACCCGGAAAAACCTTTAAGGAAATTTATAAGTTAATGAATGACAAGTCAAAGTTAGTTATCACCATGGCCAATCCTTTCTGGGAACCGGTATTAATGTTGGCGGAAAAAATGAAATTAAAGATGCCCGAAGGACCGCACAAACGCGTAGAGTTTGATGATTTAAGAATTATGATTGAAAAGGCGGGAATGAAGATAATAAAACATGATTACAAACTTCTTATACCGGTGAGAATTCCCTTTGTTGCAAATTTTGCAAATAGATATTTGGAGAAATATTTGAAGCGACTGGCTTTTATAGAATACTTTGTAATAAAAATTACTAATTAAAAATTACGAATTTAAAATGAAATTCTAATTCTTCAATTTTAAAATTAATTAATTGGGGTTTTATTTAAAATTTTAAATTTAAAATTCATAATTTGCATTTAAAGCACAAATTCTTTAAACGCAATTGCTGCCAGTTTGAAAAGCAAAAGTCCGTGATAAAACCTTCTGATATTAGTTGATCCGTATTCCCTTTCTTTATATCTTACCGGAATTTCAACAACTTTAAGATTGTGTTTGATAGCCGCAAAAATCAAGGCAAAATCTCCAAAGGGGTCTACCTCTAAATACTTCAGATAATCCTTTTTCATTTTCAGGTAGTCGTCTCGAAAGATGGCCTTTGTTCCACAAAGAGTGTCTTTAAAGTGCTGTCCGAAGATTTTGGTAAAAACCGAACTGAAAAATTCATTTCCAATTTTGTTGAGTGTCTGCATGGCCTGTCCTTCCATGGGATAAACGAGTCTACTTCCGTTGGCAAACTCACCGAAGTTACCGGCAAGAACGTTATAAAATTTTGGCAAGTCCGAAGAGGGAACAGTACGGTCGGCATCATAAATCATCAAAATGTCCCCTGTGGCTTTTTCAAACCCAAGCCTTACCGCATCTGCTTTTCCCTTGCCCGTTTGCTTGTACGCTTTTATTTGAATTTTAGATTTCGAATTTTGAGATTTATTCGTAATTTTAAATTTTTCATTCATAATTTTGTCCCATGTATGGTCTGAAGATCCTCCTTCTACAAAAATTATTTCTTGCCATTTGCCAAATTTTGGAATGGAGCTAATTATCTTTTTGATATTTCCTTCTTCGTTTCTGGCAGGAACGATTATCGATACTGAATATTGATTCTTGTTTCTTGTAGTTTGTAATTTTGGCCTTACCACTGTCACAGAAGTTATTCCGAAAAACCTCGACTGAGTGTTCACTACTTCAAATCCGCTAATGTACAAAATATTTTTCAGGTCATCCTGGTCAAGCCAGTTTTGCACTCCGACCTTTTTTCTCAAACCCAAGGACGAGGCAAGATTTAGAATCGGCTCCCATTTATGATTGTGGTAGGATATCAACACTTTGGTTTCGGAAGAAATTATTTTTCTTAAATCCTCAAAATATGTCTGTAAATCGGGGACATCGCCGATTACATTGTCCAAAATTATCTCACCGCCGGAGGTGGAAAAACTTTTATAAACCTTTTGTAAGTCGCGATAGTATAGTTTCTGAAAAATGTTTTGGGACATTTGAATTCAAGCGTATTATATCAAGCCTTTGGGGATTTATTTAAGTACTTCATTTTTAAGGGCTTCAGATTCATTTTGCCAAAACTCCTGCCACCTTTTTGGGTTAAGTGGAATAATCATATGTGGAAAGTCTTTGAGAATGGGCGCCTCCGCTAACTGTTGGGCTAGTTGAAGAGGGTCAAGTGGCGTATCAAATTTCGCGTGCGCTCGTTTCCGTATGTCTGCAAATTTCCACTTCTTTTTTTTCAGGATAAGATATAAATCAATAAAATCCCGATTCCTTGGTTTTTGATAAATGGTAAACGCTTTATTTGCTGCAATATCGGTAAGGCTGTCCACTTTGACACCGTTTATGAGTCTGGGGGTCTCAATGTGTTCGAATGGGTAATAAGTAAATTCAGTTTTAATAATTTCCTTATCGAAGTGAAGATAAAAAAGATTTCTGTTAAAACTTTGTTGATAATCAATTTTTTTAATACTCAGTTTTTTTGCCAGGGTCTTTAAAATAACCTGTATGCTCATGGGGTCAATTTCTTGTTCCGTGAAAAAGTCTAAATCTTCCGAATAACGGTGATGAAGATAATATTCGGCAAGTGCGGTTCCTCCACTTAAATAAAAAGATTCTCTAATATTTTTATGCGAAAACAGTTCGTTTAGGAGTGCTTGCTGTCTTTTGGTAAGGATTGTTTTTGCCATAGCCAAGAAAATAAAACTCTTTTACGTTTCGGATCAAGGTGTAATTTGTTCCAATATTTTTTCAGGAGATCTGTCTGTATTTTCTCGCCATTTAAACCGAAGTTGATTTGCTGTTCCAATCTCCATATGGCATATGTCTTAGGGTTTCTCTTCAGTTGAGTTGTATCTGTATTCCAATTATACATAGCTCCATTATACAGGCTTTTGCCAGGATTTGCAGAAGGCTAAAACTTTTTGGACTGTTTCCGAATTGGAAATAGTTGAACCCTGGTCAAGCTCCATTGTGGAGATGTATGTTACTTATATGTTTGTATTTACCTATGTAATTTCAGATTTAAACACTTTTTTACAGCTATTAGTAATTTCTTTTTACCCATACTATACTTGAACAGTTGGAATATGCATATTAAACATATTGGAAAACCGAAACTTATATTTATGTTTTTGCCGGTTTTTATTTTGTTTACCTATGCATTACTTTTTTTGGAGACCGTTAAATATCCTGGGTTTATAGGAAATCATTTTTTGATCGACGCCAAGGTTTATTTTGCTATCACAATAGTGTTTCTCATCTTTTCGGATGCCAAGTCAAATTTCGCAGGATTTGTATTAAGAGTTAATCGTTTGATTTTGATCCCTCTTTCCCTCATCTATCTTGGTTTTTCTCTTCTTGAAGGGGCGCACTTCACAAACTATGTTCTTTCAACTTTTAAATTTCATCTCGACGGCTTGGTTTTGGTAGTACTTTTTAGCCTTTCAATCTACCTTGTCGACAAATTCAAAAACACCATACCCAGGACTTTTGGAAAACTTGGTCCAATCTATGCGGCAATGATATTTTTAATCACTTTTTTTATGGTTAAAAATATCACTTACGCCGCCAATACAGGGATCAGCAGAAACTCCTATATTCTTTTTCATTTAAGAAGCTCCTACGATGACAAAATGTTTTATGAGTGGGGAGTTTTTTACAGATTTATGGTCTTTGTCAAAAACAATACCCCACAGGATGCAACCATTATTATTCCACCCATGGAGGATCCCTGGCTAATGGGAAGCGGGAATGACCATTTTGTCAGAGCTTTCCTTTATCCGAGAAAACTTATTCAGGAGCCAAAAATCATCCCCGATATTAAAGCATTCGGCCCAAATACTTATATTTTAATTACCTGGGGCAAGGAAGCGTGCAAACCCGATCCTGAATGTCACGGCTGGCCCAGACAGGAGATCGCTGCCAAAAGAATTATTTATAAAGATCCGGACTCAACAAACGTAATAGAGACGAGAGAAAATTCCGTTTATAAACTGGAAGATGATAAATATGTATATGGAATTATCGAACTGTAGAATTATATGATTATCTCTGTAATTTTTGTCTTATTAATAATTTTAGGGATAGGGTTGCCGCTGGCATTGCTCATTTATCCCAAGCTAAACCACGCGACAGCAATTGGGATGTCCTTTCCTCTGGGTATCGGTGTTTTTACATTGCTGATGTTTGTTACGAATCTTGTCGGAGTCCGGTTTGGTCTTTCAAATGAATTATTGCTACTTTTTCTAATTTCAGTTCCGCTCGTCTTTTTGCAATGGCGGAGGATGGGGAAATTTTTTGTCGGGTCCGTTGATGCTATAAAAAACTTAAAATTGATGCCGGTTGAAAAAGTGATGTTGGGTGCTTTGGCATTTTTAATTGTTACCAGTTTTATAAACACATTCTATTGGCCGGTTCACATCTGGGACTCCGTTGTTTTATATGATTTTAGAGGTCATGTTTTTGCGGAGACCGGGTTTATGAAAGAAGCGTTTATTGACGGTTACTACTATAACTATCCGCTTCTAACGTCTTTGGCTCATACTATTGTGTATCTGGGGGGTGGAAGGTACCCACAGTTCCTGTATTCGATTTTCTATTTGTCCCTGGGAGTAGGCTTTTACGGGCTTCTCAGGGAATTTGTTTCCCGAAAAACAGGTATCTTTTTTACACTTGTACTCTTGCTTGCACAACCGCTTTTTTATCACTCTTTGATTTCTTACACAAACCTACCTTTCACTGTCTACATTTCATTGGGGGCAATTTCTATTTATCTTTGGGATAAAAAGAAGGAGGTGGGCTACCTTATCTTGTCAGCACTTTTGGTAGGCCTTTCTACCTGGACCAGGTTTAACGAGCCATTTTGGCTTGCCACCCTTCTTGTTGTTTTTATAGTTTCTATTTACCGGAAAAAAGTTTGGAATTTTGCGCTTTATTCGTTATTTTTCTTTCCGATACGGGAGGTCTGGAAAATATTCCAAAATTCATTAATAGGAAATGGGACAACAGCCGGCAACGAAATTGTAGGCTATACAAAGGTCTTACCGGCACTTCTGGATGTTAATAAATTGGGACAGATACTGGTCTATCTTTATAAATATGTAGTTATCCCTTGGGGAGGAATATTTGTGGCATTTCTTCTTGCCATTATTGCGGCATTCTTATTAAAAAAGCAAAAAAAATTCTTTTTATTTTTTTTCATAGTTTTCGTATTCTTAGGAGTGTTGGTTGTGGGAACCTTTGGTCTTAGTTTAACTGTAGATTTTTGGTATAGGATAGGGGACGCTGCCCAAAGACTATCTATGTTATTCTACCCATTGTTTATTTATTCCATAGCACTTGTTTTACAGAAATTTGATAGAATCAAGGAATGAAAATTTTAATTACGGGCTCATCTGGTTTTGTCGGATCTCACTTGGTCAATAAGCTTTCAAAAAAGCACACAGTTATTGGATATGATTTAGTAAACAAAGAAGACATTCTAGACGAGAAACTTTTATCTAAGAAGCTACGGGGTGTGGACATGGTAATCCATTTGGCGGCTTTTATTTCAGCAACAGAATCCTGGGAAAAACCACTGGATTATATGAGAAATAATACTTTAGGAACTCTTTCGGTTGTTGATTGCGCAATTAAAGTGGGGGTCAAAAAAATGATTTTCTTTTCATCAGCGGCTGTTAAGGCAAAGCCGCTTACCCCTTATGCCATTTCTAAAATTAACGCCGAAAACATCCTTAGTCTTTACAAAAATAGAATGAATATTGTTATAGTTCGACCTGAAAATATTTACGGTCCTGGTCAAAAAGCAAATTATGGTTATGTAATTCATAATTTTATTAAAGCTGTTAGAAGCGGAGATAAAATAAACATTTATGGAAATGGAAAGCAAACCCGAGATTTTGTTTATGTTGATGATGTTGTGGAATCTATTGACTCGATCATTGAAAAAAAAATAAAAAATGAAACCCTAAATATAGGAACAGGGAATGCTGTTAGTATAAAATATTTGGCCTTTTTAGTTTGTAAGATTTTAAAACGAAAAACACCAATTCAATTTAAACCCGCACGTAACGAGCCCAGAAATAGCTTTGCGGACGTTAGAACACTTTCTAGGGTTGGGATTGATTATAAAAAATTCAAAGATGTTGAGGAGGGAATAAAAGATTTACTTCTTAGAAGTCATTCATAAAAGTATGTGTCAAAATTTTTTGTACGAGATTAAAAAAAGAATTACTTTTAATAATCTTATCTTTTTGTGCGAATTAACACTTTTATTTTTAGGAGTGTTGGCCACTTTTCTACAATACGGTCACTATGAAAAACTAATGGGAAATTCAGCTTCAAGATTTTTATTGGTACTAGGACCACACTTGGGGATAGGACGTCCTTATACAGATTTGTGGGAGTTTGTTCCGCCTGGTTTCTTAACAGTTGCGAATGCCTGGGTGGTATTGTTTGGGTGGAGTATGATTTCGTTGAGGTTTTTGCAAATAACCCTACTGTTGGTTGCAGGAACGTCATTTCTATTGATCATAAAAAAGATTTTTAAGACATCAGTGTTGGAACTAGTTATTTTTACTTCTTTTGTGACAATATTTTATTCGCCAATTTTGCAATCAGACATGCTTTCAATAGAAACATTTGGAATTGCCTTTGCACTTTTGGGCCTGGTTTCACTTTTGTACATTGAAAAACCAGTCTGGAAACTCGCACTAAGTGGCGCCTTGTTCTTCTTAGCTAGTCAAATGAAGGAGACATTTACCTTTTCAGTATTGGCCCTCGTGCCATATTATGTCATGTTGTTGAAAAGGTATCCAAAACTATCCACTTTAAGAACTATTGCATTAAGCCTTTTGGGGCCATTTCTTGTGGTTATTCTAATTATTATCTATTTGCAATGGTCCGGTGGGTGGTTGGGATATGGACAAATCTTAAGTTATAAAATTACACGAGTGCAACCTCTTGGCTCAATAGGAAGTGTGGTGTCCAGGATAAGGTACGTTGAGTCTTTGTTTTCTGAAAATTTTCTTCATTGGCATGGCTACATTTCAAGTTTGATTGTTTTAAATTTGATGATTGCTTACTATTTTAAGCTGTTAACGATTAAAGCTGGGAGGTCTGTTAAAGCGTCGTATGAATTTTTAATTAGAATTAAGACCAACGGTGGATTTACATGGATCGATATTTCTGGGATATTGTTTTCTGTAGGTATTTTCTTGGGAATAATAATGTATGGTCAATATTCAGTCGATACACGTCAGATACCAGTTGTTACAGCATTTTTTATTTTGATTGGGGTACTTTTAAAAGCCCCAGTTAGCGCGTTTAATAAATTTATGCACAGGAGGTGTGAAATGTTGCTGACGAGTATTATTTTGGCAATTGTTTTAATCATTTTTGTCTCGCCACAAGTGAGGTTGTTCCATATTTTTTTTCACCAAATCAAGCTACATATTTCAGGTGAATTATACAAGAATAAAGAATCCAAAAGGTTCTATGTTAGGACATCGACATATGAAGTTACAAACTATATTTTCTCAAGGACCTCGACAGGCGACTGTATTTTAAATCCTTATGGTTGGGAAGTTGCCGAGACCTACATATATTCCCGAAGAAAACCATGCTCTAGGCACTTTTTGGCCAATCTGATGGTACAAGAAGAGTGGCAGATTGAGGAATACAAGAAACAGGTTCTGGATAATCCACCAGTAGCTATCTTATATAATACCAATATAATTGATCTAGACATAAAAGATTTTGCAAAGAAAGTTATAGATTATGAAAACATTCTCAAACATTGTTATTCAATCGACAATCAATATCAAAAGTTTCCATATTTGATATCGGGGGCGGAAACCAAGATAAATCTTTATTGGAAAAGGGAGGATATGGATGACAAACAATTTAAATCTTGTTTTAATAAATACGCATATAAAAATTAACAGTTTATTTAAATATTTAAGAGATATTTAAAATATGAAATTTAAATCAAATAAAACGGTAATTATAATACCTACATATAATGAAAGGGGAAATATTGGTAAATTGATAACTAAAATTTTTAATGTTCTCTCCGACGCTAAAGTAGTGGTGGTGGACGATTCTCCAAATACAGACACATTAAATGAGGTGAGAAAAATATCTAAAAAATACCCATTTCTCGAGATCATTACACGCAAGCATAAAGGTGGAAGAGGATCGGCTGTGATTACAGGATTTGCGTATGCTTTAAAAAAATTTAATGTAGACTTTTTAATTGAAATGGATGCTGATTTTTCACACGATCCAGGTGAATTGATGTCTATTTTAAATTCCAGTGGCCCCGAAAATATTGTTGTTGCCTCCAGGTATATTTCTGGAAGCAAGATTATAAATTGGCCCATAGAGCGTAGGATTGCAAGCAAAATTTCTAATTTATTAGTAAGAATCATTTTGGGCATACCTCTCCACGATAACACTAACGGATATAGGTGTTATCCAAAGAAAGCGGTTAAATCGTTACTCTCCAAAAAATTTTTGAGTAGTGGTCATATTGTTTTATCTGAATCTGCCTATCTTCTCATGAGAGATGGTTACCACTTTGTTGAAGTTCCAAGTGTATTTCATAATAGGATGGTGGGTCGTTCAAACGCTAATATATTAGAATTTCTGAAGGCGTTTGTAGATTTGCTAAGGATTAGGCTTAGAAGATGAAACTTTCAATTATTTTACCAACCAGAAACGAAGAGGTTTTAATTGAGGAAACTCTTCGTGATGTCGTTTCGTTTTTGAATGAGAGAAAAATAGTCGATCATGAAATCCTCGTGATCATAAACGGAACTACAGATACTACAGATAAGAAGGTTTTAGAGATGTCCTTCAAAAATAAGAGAATTAAAATATTTAGATCTAAACCTGGATACGGGATAGCTCTGAAAAAAGGACTTAGAGAGGCAAAGGGAAAATATGTTGTAATTTTTAATGTAGATTTCTACGACCTAAAAATGATCGATCTAACAAGCATCGATCTTTATGGTAAAGATTTTATTATCGGTTCCAAAATGGCGCACTGGTCAATAGATAAAAGGTCAATCCAGAGGAAAATTGTTTCATATTTATTTAATATGTACCTCAGGACTGTTCACAAGTTTAAGGGGAGTGACACCCATGGGATCAAAGTTCTTAAGAGAGAAGTCATTCAAAAAATTTTACCTCGATGCAAAACTGATAGTGGGATCTTTGACACAGAGTTTGTTTTAAGATCACAGTACGCGGGTTATAAATTCGCTGATTTTCCTGTAATGGTTGAAGAAAAAAGACCCCCCAGATTTACACAAAGGCTTTTGCAAACCCCGGGGGACATATATAGACTTTTCTTAAGTTTAAAAAATGAGAAATAAGAGAATGACGGCAAAAAAGGAGCTTTTTTACAACGAGTTCGCGGATCAGTGGGAATCAAAGATTAATAATTGGGAAACACAGAAAAGAATCAAAATAATTTTTGGTCAGCTATTAAAAAATGAAGATTTAAAAAATAAAAAATTTCTTGAAATTGGATGTGGTCTTGGATATTTTTCTGAGACCGCTCTTAAGAAGAATGCGAAGGTGACTGGGGTTGATATTGGCGATAGGTTGATTAATATAACACAAAAAAGGGTAAAAAAAGGAAAGTTTATCGTAGCTTCAGCGTCGAAACTGCCATTTAGAGATGAAACCTTTGACACAATTCTTTGTACGGAAGTGATCGAACACGTTAACGATCAAAATAAGGCAATAAAAGAAATGTTTAGGGTGCTAAAGTTTGGCGGCGTTCTAGTAATCACCACGCCCAACAGATTTTATAAACCCCTTTTTGATCTGTTAAGTCTTATTAGGATTAGACCATATCATGGAAACGAAAACTGGATATATCTAGGAGATTTGAGATCAAGGTTTTATCAATTGGGGTTGGTGGTTGAGCTCGAGTTGTATTTCAACTTATATATCAACTATGGTTTAAGATTCATAAAAACATGAAACGTCAATTTATGATCCACTGGAAAAAAAGTGCAAGCATTTTGGCAGTTGTGGTTGTGGGTATGTTAATTTATTTACCCTCGTTTAAATTACACTTTTCTCTACTTGATGACGGGTTAACCATACTCAAGGCCAGACTGTTAATGTTTAATCTCTTACACCTTGACTGGGGAGGACTGATTGATGTCTTGCTGGAGCCATTGAATGGACGCGTTAGGCCTGGATATTGGTTGATACAGAGTATTTTCTCTTGGTTGAGTTTCTATAACTCTCAAATACTCCATTTTTGGAGGGTTGTGATACTTGCAAGTACAGTGATACTTAGTTATTCTTTCATGTCTAAATTAAAAATTCGCCACTCAATAATTCTTCTTTCGGTTTGGGTATTTTTATTCAACATCCAAAATTTTGAAAATTATTACAGACTTGGTCCAGTTGAGCCGCTAATCATCTTTTTATTGGTAGCAATCTTTTACTTAATATTTGTTTCCCATCTTCGACATAAAATTACGATATTATGTCTAGGAATTTTTATGATTCTTGGGGGGTTGATAAAGGAGAACTTTTTCTTTACCAGTTTGGCTCTTTTACCTGCGTTAATTTTAGCGAAAGTTAAGAAGGACAAAAAAGTGTTTAACAATCTGGTGTGGATTTTGTTGTTTGGCGTTATTTCGGGTGTAATAATTCTTATCATTAAATTATCATATCCAACAGTTGGGGTATATTCATCTAACTATAATGTAACACTCTCAACAATATTGAATAATATATGGAGTTATGTAAAGTTGATCCAATTTAATCAAACTCCGTTATTTGAAATATCAGTTATTCATTTTGTGTTCTTTACAGTCAGCCTTTTTAAGAAGGGAGTTAAGAAAATTGATACCGGCGATGTTGTTTTGATTTCCTTGTGGTCAAACTCTATTATTCAGCTTTTGGTTCTTACCCCGTGGAATTTTGTTTTGAATAGGTATTTGGCATTTATAAATATAAATTTGATTTTTATTTATGCAATTTCACTAAATGATTTAGTGGCTTTTATATTTAGCAGATTACCTAGATTAAGAGGTTTTGGAAGATTTGTAATTTTGTGCATACTTTTCCTTATTTTAACCTCTAAAATATTTGTTAGGAATTTTTTTAGCATAGCTAATTATCAGTTATATGCGCAAACAGATTCTGATGTGAGTTATGACTCTGTTAAAGCCATGGCGGAGGCCCTTCCAGTTAATGTGGTTGTTTATGTTAATTATAAAAAAGGAGATTCGAATATCGAGATATTTGAAGAAACTAAATGGCATTTAGGCGAATTTTATAGTCGTCGCGATATTGAGTTTGTATACTTAGACTCAATAAATCTGTGTACAAAACAATCAAGGTTTATCTTTGATCGGAGATCGGATAGGTTCTTGGCTAGTAGTGTTTTTGCTGACAAAAACAAGTTCAAATTGGTTAAGGGCGGTGCAAGTATATATAGTCCGATAAACTATGGAATTGTAGTGAAAAGTTTTATAGACCGGTATAGGTATACCGGATGGAGCGATGAGTACGATTTTGATTGGGGGTTGTATTTGCAAAAAGAAGGGACGTGTATTGAGAATGTACAATAAGTTTTTGAATTTATCGGAGAAATCAAAAAACTCTCTATTTTGGCTGGGATTTATACTGTCCAATCTAATGAGCTTGTTTTTAGTCTTTAGGTCGTCACCATTCATGATAAGTATGGGAGTGATCAGACGCGTTTTTGTGGGATCTTCTCGATTGTTGATACCAATGGTGTATGTTTTTTTCTTACTTGTTGTGATTTCGTTTAGTAAACGATTGGCTGCGGATAAAAATATCAAAACAAAACTGATCGCCTTACTCGTGGCGGTGCTTGCCCTGGTGGTAATTTTTTCTTTGTTTTATTTTAATTATCAGGACCTAATTCATTATTCAAACTATTCTTTCAGCAGATATTATATCTTTTTACCCTCACTTAAGTTTTATGCCAATTTTCAGGTATTGATGTTGGTTGTTGGCTTTGTTAGCTATTGGATTTTCAGCTTCAATAAATGGAAAAAGGTGTTGACGATAAATAATATATCTTTCTTAATAGTTGTTTCACTCCTCCCATTAATAATCTTTAATATCTTGGTTGGTATTCCAAGTGAGTTAAAGGATGAGCTGTATATATTTAGGACTTTTGTGTTAAAAAATAATCGGCAAATTCCAGATTTTCAGTCGTTACGAGATGAGCTGGATTTTATAACGTCAAACACTCCGCCAACGGCAACCATAATACATCCAACGCAATCGAATGAATTTCCAATTATTGGAAATCAACCATTGATTCGTCATGGTCTATTTCCGCGCACTTTGATATCAGCAAAATATGCTACTGATTTTCTATTGCAAATAAACAACCAGACCGACATATACTATATGCTTTCAGTGTCTTACGATCCAACAACAAGAATTCAGACTATTTTTCCAAACTATCAGGTTAACACATCCGAAATATTAATCTTGTATTTTGATGGTAGTGTGCGACGAGTAGACAAACCACTTTACGTGCCTGAACTGGTAAACAATCTGGGACAGTTTGATATCGGATTGATAAAACTAAAATGATACTAATTCTATTTTCTTTTCTGATTATCTTTTTATTTATTTTCTATTTTTTACGACGTGGTTTTTCAATTTTAGAAGCTCTCGGATTATCTGCTATTATATTATTAGGGGTTTCGGGGATCGTTCCATTTATAGGAAATGAGTTCTTTAATATATCTTATATCTACTCATCGATTGAAATTTTTACAGTGGTTTTTGCGATCTCGTCTATCTCTATGCTTTTTTTAAGGCATAATAATAGAAAGAAAATCAATTATAAAATAAGCAAAATCGATTTTCTGATGCTCGTTTTAGTTTCATTTATTTTAATTAGAGGTTTTTTGTTACCCATGCGAGGATGGGACGCCTTTTCATTATATGATTCAAGAGCATTAATGTTTCTATCGGGTACGAAATTGTCGGATATGATAGCATTTTCAAAATATGACGAGTTTAATCAGTTGTATTATTTTAGCTATCCTCCAATGACTTCAGTTTTACACACCGTTCTTTATTCAGGAGGTCCTACGAATACAATGATTATATATGCGATATTTTATTCGGTTTTTATAATTTTTGCATATTTATTTATTCGTGGCATGAAGATAAATGGCATTTTGAAATTCTTCTTATTTGTTATTTCTGTTTTAAATCCGCTTATTTTTATGCACACTAAATTGGCCTATACAAACCTTCCGACCCTAACATTCCAATTTGTATCGCTCTATTATTTAATCAAATATGGCAAATCATATAAAGGCTTGTATCTTTTAATTTCAGCTCTGTTTTTGGGTTTTTCAAATTGGACAAGATCATTAGAGCCGCTATTTATTAGCTTTTTTATTGCTTTTGCGTTTTTAATTTTAAAACGTAAAAATTCTTTAATAGACAAGGTCATTGAAGGGGCAAAATATCTATTTGTTTCTATGGCCACATGGTTGATATGGAGTTTATATATCAGATTTACTATTGGAGGTTTAGGTGACACATCACCCTCACTTCTGGAAATGATATCTAAGATATCAAGTTCATTGTTATTGTCAAATTTGTTGGATGTTGTCTTTTTTGTTTACTCTGCTCTTTCCAGAATTGGTCTTTACATATTGATGACGCTTTTTATTTTTTTGTTCGTCTGGTTAAGAACTAAGAAATCAATTAAAACTGAAGAGAAAATCGTAATGATTATCATATTTACAACCGAAGCATTAATGATTGGAGGAACTCTGTATTTTTCTAAAACATTTTCTTGGTGGAATCAAATTCCTGACTCTTTCCTTAGAAGTAATTTGATAATGATTCCTTTAACGGGCATTCTTAGTGGATATTTTTTGGAAGATTTGAAAACTAGGAAATAAAAATTTTAGTAATTATAGAAATTTCTTTGGTTGTTAATTCAGGGTTGTTGCCAAAATACAATCCCTGGCTGTGGATTAGGTTAGCATTACTGCATTCAACATTCTTAACGCCAACATGTTTCTTGAAAAATGGTTGATTGAACATATTTCCACCCACAACCGGTCTTATTTCAACCCTGTTTTTGCATTTGGCAACCAATTCATCTCGGATTTTTCTTGAACGGCATATAACTGGAAACGCAAAGTTTGACACAAAATCAATGTGATCATATTTTATCGGATAATATTTAGAATCATTTTTATATATTTTAGAGGCTAGTTTAAGAAAGTTGGTGTTTCTTTTTTTTGTGATCTCATTTATATATTTTAGCTGCGTGTTTCCTATAAATCCTTGTATTTCGGTTGGTCTCAGGTTATACCCTAGGTCATAGAATGTGTATCTTGAATAAAATGTCGAATTCACTTTGTATTTCACCCTCATGTTATTTTGGTCCTTGGTGGCCAAATTTCTGTCCCAACCATGTGCCCTAACAACTCTTAGCATGATTGATAATTTTTCATCGTCTGTACAGATAGCGCCACCCTCAACAGTAGACATGTGGTGCCCAACATAAAAGGAGAAGGTGCTGGCGTAGCCAAAATTTCCCAGTTTTTTATTCCTGTAGACGGTGCCAAGAGACTCGCAATTATCCTCGATTAATAAGATTTTATTTTTTCCACATATTCGGCCTATCTTGTCTATATCGTCGC
>Ga0209319_1001273_pt1 | contig 21554 bp, 26 predicted proteins | sample RifGroE2_FD_184000 | JGI IMG/M metagenome (GOLD analysis project Ga0209319, IMG submission 184000) | Groundwater microbial communities from Rifle, Colorado - Groundwater E2 (SPAdes) (version 2) | ecosystem: Environmental > Aquatic > Deep subsurface > Groundwater | place: Rifle, Colorado, United...
AGAAGAGATTTATGAGGCAGACCGAGCCGAATCACAAGCCAAGATTAGTGAGGTAGAAAACCAAATTAAGCGGAACTCTCGTGGCGAGGGTAGAGATGGCTTGTCTGGAAGTGTGACTATTTCGTAAAATTTAAATCTTTGTTGAGGTAAAAAATATGGCAAATCTTGATACTCCTTTCGGCTTTAAGCCAGTCAAACATTTGAACGGGTCTCCTTGGAATGGCCAGGCAAATGTTTATTATATTCCATCTACAGATAATACTGCAACTTTTATTGGAGATGCCGTTAAGGGTGCTGGATCTGCAGATGCAACTGGCAAATATCCTACGGTCGCCCAGGCTACTGCTGGTGCTGCCGTACGCGGTGTTGTAATTGGTTTTGGTGATAATCCCTATGTAATGACTCATCCTGATGCTCCTAATCGTGCATATCGTCCTGCTGCTACTGCAATGTATTGTCTGGTAGTTGATGATCCTCAGGTTATTTTTGAAGTTCAAGAAGATAGTGATGCCAACTCTATTACTGCTGCAATGGTTGGGCTTTCTACTAACTTTGTAGTTGGTTCTGGATCGACTGTTACTGGTAAGTCTGCTATGGAACTTGATTCAAGTGATACTGCAACCGACACTAGTGGTAATTGCAGACTTTTGCGGTTGGCTAATCGAGAAGATAATGAACTTGGAAATTATGCCAAGTGGGAAATTCTTTTCGGAGAGCATGAGCTGGGCCTGACTATTTCAACTGATGTTTAATTAGTTGCTTATTAACTTCTGCTATTTAATCATCATTTAAAGGAGCTTACAAATGGGTATTATTACTACTAGTAATTTTGCAAAAGATCTGGTGCCTGGGGTCAAGACTTGGTTCGGCCAAAAGTATAAAGAGTATCCGATTGAATATTTGGATATTTTTGAGAAGGGTAACTCTACAAAAGCGTTCGAAGAAGAAGCTGGTGTAACTGGTTTTGGCCTCGCAGCAGTAAAAACCGAGGGAGCTGGGATTGCGTACGATGAGCAAGAGCAAGGCTTTGTTAGTCGCTATACTCATGTAACGTACGGCCTCGGGTTTATTATTACTCGGGAAATGTACGAAGATGGTATAGCTGTAACTGTAGCGCTGCGTCGTGCAAATGCGCTGGCCTTCTCCATCAGGCAGACCAAAGAGATCATTGGGGCAAATATTCTCAATCGGGCATTTACTGCTGCTTATACCATGGGAACTAATAGTGATGGTAAGGAGCTTTGTGCTACTGATCATCCGAACAAGTCTGGCGGAACTTGGCGGAATGAACTTGCTACTGCCGCTGACCTGAGTGAAGCAGCCCTCGAGCAGGCTTGCATTGACATTGCTGCATTCACCACTGATCGTGGACTCAAGATTGCGATTATGCCCCAAAAGTTGATCATCCCCACAGCTCTTGAGTTTGACGCTATGCGGATTCTCGAATCTATTGGTCAATCAGGCAGCGCGAATAATGATATCAATGCTATTCGGGCCTCAAAAAAGTTCCCGCAAGGCATCGCTGTGAATCATTACCTGACGGATAGTGATGCATGGTTTATTAAGACCAACTGCCCTGATGGCTTGAAGTATATGGAAAGGCGGCCGGATGCATTTGGAACTGAGAATGACTTCGACACTGAGAATGCTAAGTTCAAAGCGACATTCAGGGGTTCGTTTGGTTGGTCTGATCCACGAGGCATATTTGGTTCGCCTGGTGCTGCATGATAACTTGGTGTTCATAAGTGAACGGCCAAGACTAATTTTAATACTGGCGTTGGAAGGACCCAATCTTCCAACGCTGCTCTAAGGAAAGGGTGGTAAAATGGGAAAATATTCGTTTGGTAAAAACGGTCCGACTTTTGAAGGTGTTTCGTTAACTCCTGCATTTGCTTCTATCACGACTACTGCTACACCTGCATCAGGTTCCTGTGCAGTTCAATTTGTTTTCAAAGATGTTCTTGGTAACACTATTACTTCTCCAGTGTCTGGATTGCTTTACTTAAGTGAAGTAGCTACCGGACTGACTCATAATTTGGCCGATACATCTCTTGCTGTATTGACTAACGGTGCACTTACTAATCTTGGTAGTGCAGGGCCTAGCTTGTTTACTACGACTGCGGCTGGATTATTGGGGCTGACTATTACTGCTGCTGCTGATGATTATTATGTAGTGTTTGTCAAGCCTGATGGGGCATTGTTGATTTCTACTGTTTGTACTGTGAATGCTTAGGTCATATTAAAGGAGAACTTGTAATAATAAGGGAAACTTTATTATTACAGATTTTGTGTTAATATGAACTTCCATATTATAATGATTACTATATAGGAGATATTATGAGGGCAAAAACATTAATAGCACCAACAACAGCTGCTGCAAATAAGATATTAATTATTGATAACTTGAATCTTAATGGGTCAGTTTCTATTGTAGGCCTTGTTACTACTGAGTCTGTTGCTATTCAGATTCCTAGAGTAGGAAGTCCTGCTGTAGATACTGATACAGATTGGACTCCGCTTATTTATAATGGTACTACTTATGTTTTAGATGTAAATAATAATAGAATAAGTATTCCTTTTCGTGGAACTTATAGAATAGCTAAAGCTGAAAGTGTTGGTAATGCCTTTGGGATAAGGTTTGAATAATGTTTAGTTCACCTCTTGTAAGTCCAATTAATAGTTCTGTTATTGGGATGAATCGTTATGGAGATTTTGTAGCTAGAACTCCAGGGATTAAAGACGATCAAGAACTCAATGCGCAGGTAATTTCTCGTCGTTGGTATCCATTACCGAAACCAGCAGCTGATTCAACAGTATCTATTGTAAATGGTTTGCATCGTGTAAACGGTACAGGAGAATTTCAGTCTGGTGCAATTACCATTACTTCTGCTACAAGATATATTGAAACATTGGTAATGAGTGATGCTGATGAGTATGAAACTAAGACTGAAGCTATACAATTATTCAGCGATGGTGCAAGAGAATTTATTTTTGAGTCTTGGACAAAAGTTGATCCAGCAACAATAAATACAGCATTTCCTTATGTGTTTCCATTTATATTGGAGTAAGCAATGAAAAGAATATTTTTAATGTTGGGAATGTCTTTACTTGCTTCCCAGTGTTTTGCAACTGATGTAACTTATGATGATAAAGTTACTGGAGGAACATTTTCAGCAGCTGAAGCTAATAATGTAAAAAATGCAGTTAATTCTAAAGCAAACATATCTGCAATAACATGGATAACAGCTACAGCTTATACTGCAAATAATCAATCAGTAACACATGGTGGGCATGTATTTGTATGTACGTCGAATCATACTGCTGGCGCATCTACTGAGCCGGGAGTCGGGGCATCCTGGGCAACAGTGTGGAGGTATCATGGAGTAGACTTATATGAGCCGCTGAAAGGGGAAGATGATAACTATGTCACTGATGCTGAGAAAGCAAGACTTGGAAATTTAGAGTTAACAGACAATGTCACCTTCGGCAACGTGACAGCGGCTGGTGGAGCACTCTATGCTGGTGTGGCGAATACCACACAAGGAGCACTGGTTCTCTATACGAATACTGACCCGATATACACTGCCGGGTTTACGCCAGCAGCAACTCCTTCTGGTAGTGTGACAATTAAATTTCCACCGGCTCCTCCTACTGGAGCGAACTACTTGTGGAACGTTGATGTAAATGGGACAAGCGATTGGACTGATCCGGCATCGTTTGAACCAGCACTCGGAAACCCTGCCGTGACAGGCTATGTGCTCGCCTCGACAGATGCTGGGGTGAGGTCATGGGTCGAGATGACGGGGGGCAGCGCAGAAGTCCAAGATGAAGCCTTTTCCGCTGCCAACTTTGACACTGACACGACACACGCAGTTTCACAAGATGACTTCTATGACCGCTTCCACCTCTTTGATGCTGATGACGATGGAGATTTCACCGATGAGACGTGGTTTCCATCTACATCCGGTGCGCCGACGAACGCGACCTATCTGACGACTTCAAACGAAACGGGGTTGAGTGCAGAGGCCAACCTTGGAGCGCTCACAACAGGTATTCTCAAAATCGCAGTGGCGGTTGGAGTGGCTACCCCTTCAACCGCAGTTGCCGGTGATTTTCCAACCCTGAACCAGAACACCACAGGCACGGCAGCAGGGCTTTCCGGTACTCCGAACATCACGGTTGGGACTGTTTCGGCAGGCGCGGGAGGGTTCATTGTCGATGCTGACGGGGATGCAACGGCAAAGTCATTCTCAACTACCTTTGTCGATGGAGCGATGTACTCGGAACTGCCAATCAACACAGCGGCAAATCCTTACGTTCCAGGTGTATCTGCCAAGCTGATCAAGATTTTCAACAATGACGGTGTACCAAAACTGAGTATCAGCGATGCGGTTTATACCATGCTGACAAGCAACGATATCGATGACACTCCGAGCGATGGAAACACCACTCAACCTGCCAGCAGCAACTCGGTAAAAGACCTCGAAACAGGGCTGAAAGCAAAATACGTCTCAGGCACCGAAGCCGATTTCTACGGCACTCTGCTCGACCCGCAGGCAATCTACGCGGTCGATGCTACAAATCACGCGGTAACACTAATCAACGATGTCCCGGCAGCATTCACCATCACTGAGATAAGCGTCTCATGCGATGCCGACCCAACCACAGAAACGACATTTACCTTTCAACACAAGGTGGTTGGTGTCGGTTACGGATCACCAACCACAATTGAGGCAGTCCTGACAGTAAACGGAACGGCAACCATCACATCCGGCATTGACGATGCAACCATCCCGGCAGGAACGAAGGTCTTTATGACACTCTCTGACCCTGATGATGCATTGAACGAATGCTCATGGCAGATTGAGGGGGATTGGGATTGATTATGAAAAAACTCATACTGGTTTTGATACTGGCGCTGATTCCTGGTCTGTCGTTTGCTGGATCGCATAGTGTCGGTGTGACGATGGCGAAGGTGCAAGCGAGCTACTCAGACATCCTTTTTTATCACAACGCCGACTCATGGGCCACCGCCCCAACCAAGGGCGCGGGGACAGTCGCATTTACAGAGTGGGCATCACAGAACACCAGTACGACAACAAAACTGGCCGGTACCGGATCGTTTGATACCAACGATGACGGTTACGGCAAGATGATCATTCCGGTAGCAAGCAATTTTTCAACCGCGAATGCGCGTATAGGTTTCTGGGTGCATCTAAAAGAAGCATCAGAGGCAACCCACAGAATAGTAGCCTTGACGAATAGCACGGGAGTTAACGAGACATCGGGAAGTTTGTTTATATATATACTGTCTGGAGGGGGGATTCGTGCATCTATAAATGGCACGCAATTCAACGCCACCACCACTGCTGCCAATGGCACTGCGTATTATGTCGAATTGTCCATACACAACAACACTGATGTAGATTTATTAGTCAATGGAGTCTCTGAAGCATCCGGGACGTGTGCAAATACAACCCATAACGGTACACACCTGACTTTCTTTTCGGACACAACCATGCTCAATGCCTATTACGATCAGATTGTTTTCTCTAATGATTACACCAGAAACATATATGCGATCCGTACTGTTACTGATTTTAATTAGCCTATGGTCCGGTGCCTGCTTGGCTGCTCCGTCGATTGACTCATCGACTCCATCAAGCGTCACATTGGGTCAGCCTGTAACAATCACAGGTGCAGGTTTCGGGGCAATCGGTCCGACCGTAGCTTATTTCGATGATTTTGAGGATGGGGTCGCTGGAAATCTCCCAGCACAGGGAAGCTCAGCTATCGTGGGAACTAGAGACATTGTTTCCGGCACCTACGGCGGGTATGTCAACACTTTTAAAAACAGCGGATCGCTGGCGTTTCAGGTGCCGTTTGATCAAGCGGGATGGTCAGAAATCGCCACGGCACTCCCAGCCGAAACGAGAGATATTTATGTCTCGTACTATTTTTTGCTCCCAGAATCAGACTATTGGCCTGGAGAGGGTGGTGATTCCGGGACAGCCATAAACCTCAAAGCCATGTGGATACTCGGTAACAATGCCGGAGCGATTGACACAGCCAACAACGACAAGGTTATTCCTACCATCCTTGGAGATGACGGCGGCACTGGAATGAGTGCGATGGTCGTGGGAAATGACCTCACTCCGAATTACTCCACCTATGTAGATGCCGTACCTACAAAAGGCACGTGGACCAGGTTGTCATGTTGGTTGAAAGCTGGCGACCCTACAGGGGCGATGAAATTCTGGAAGGATGCGGCTCTTGTTAAAAATGATACTGGCGTGAGCACCATAGCAGATGGCGAATACCGGGGATTCGTGGGGTTCCCTGGGTACGGGCGGGTTGATGCTGCTGTAACATCCAGGCCAACTTATGATGATGTATACATTGCCGTAGGGGCAGCGGCAATGGCTAGGGTCGAACTGGGAGATAATAGCACATATACAGACTGCACAAAACTGGCTGTGGCTACTGTCAACACCTGGGCAGACACCTCAATATCAGCGAGCGTAAGGTCCGGCAGTTTTTCGCCTGGGGAGACTGCATATCTGTTTGCCATAGACGCTGACGGTGTTGCATCTGGGGGGTATCAGGTAACGATAGAGGGAGGCCCACAACCCCGCGGCACAGTCCCGCTCGGAGATATGCGATGACCGGCAACGAGCGGGTGTTTCTGGATATGATTGCGTGGGCTGAAATGGTGTTGAAATCTAACTTTATATGGGGGAAGAGATGAAGAGACTTTTGGGAGTAGCCTTGGCCGTAGGCTTGTTATCGAGTTGTGCAGGGCCGATGGAAATCAACCAGAGCGGGACGAGCGGCGGCAAGGCAGCTGCCACACAACCTGGCGGGGATGTGATCAATATCTCGGTTGTAATAGAGAAGAAGGATGATATCAAGGATGCTCTTGACGTGGTCGGGCAAGTGGAGAACTTCATTCCGGACCTTCCCGGAAAACTCCCGAGTTTGCCGGCGGCCCCCGAGTCGAAGCCAGAACCCGCCGCGCCGGTCTTTCCGGATGTCGCTCCGCCCACCGCGCCCACAGAAGAGATTGCAAAACCGGAAGGCCTTGAAGATGTTATCCCGCCACAGGGGACGGTTGAGGAGGTAGATTGATGTTCCGGCTTGTCCTGGTTCTCGTCCTGCTCTGGGCAGTCCCAGCCGGGGCGGTGACCATCCCGCAATCTTTCGGCGAATGCTCTGCGCTCTGCGCTCAGTATTTCCCAGGCGGAACTGTAACTCCTCCAGTTGATCCGGTGATACCACCTGTTGTTCCCCCGTCAGGGACAAAGACTTTTCCCCATGCGATTACATTTGAAAGATCAACTGATCAAGGCAACGGTTCTGCAGGGATTTTGTTCAGGACTTTACAAGCAGGATCGATTATTTATGTTTCAGTTAATGGTGAGGTTGCAAGATTAGGAGTTCCATATAAAGGTGCTCCAGTTTTCTTGTTGACAAAGTCTGGTGATCAATATGCAAGACCATTGAACTTTGTAATTAAGATGAATGATGGTGTGACTTATACTGCTAAGAGCGGAATAGCTGGTGATGCAACTGAGCCTGTAACTCCTGGAGTATATAAGAATAGCAAATCATACGGCTATTACAATGTAGCGAATAAACGACAGGCTTGGAGAATACCATCAAGGGGTGATTCTCTTGGGCCAGGGCCGGTTAAATTTACATTTTCGTCTGGTAAGACCTTCACGGTCAGAAGCACTGCAAAGAATTGCAGGGATCGAGAAGATACATGTAATCGCGACAGTAGAGCTGTAATGTATGGATTTGTGTTCAAGCCAGGCAATGGCCGGCCGAATGGCAAGGGTGATTCTGACATGGGAACATCACATGGTGGCATATATCTTCATGCGCCGTTCGGAGACATCAGTAAGTCCGTGTTGATGCAATGGTGATCTGTAAGCAATGTGGATATAAATATACTGGTCCAAGATGTCCTATATGTAATTATCCAAACGAAGACTGTGATTGATCCTTACCTCAACTTTCAGGAGAAAGTTATGCGGGTGATTGCGGAAGACAGTTTGCAGTTGTTCAAGAAAAATGATGAAGGTTTACATTTTGTCAAGGATCGATATTGCAAAGAACCTGGACCATGTTTTTCATTCGACGATCACGGCAGAGCCGGAGTGAGTTGTGATCGGTTTCGCTATCAACCAACAGGTGTAAAATTATGTGTCAAATTATAATTTTTCTCATTTTACTACTCACTTCGACAGCCAACGCTCGTTTAGCCACAGTTGTTAGTGTCACTGATGGTGATACAGTAAAAGTGGTTGATGAGACTGGACTAATTACTGTTCGACTTTATGGAATTGATTCGCCTGAAAAGAAACAAGCATTTGGTCTTGCAGCTAAAGATTTTGTTGAAGTTATGGTTAAAGGCAAAGTTGTTGATATTGCTCCAGTTGATGTTAAACATTATGATAGATATGGACGAACAGTTGCAGTTGTAATGCTTGGAACACAATGTGTGCAGGAACAGCTTTTGCTTGCTGGATATGCCTGGGTTTATCCTCAGTATTGCAAGAAGTCATTTTGTCAAGCCTGGGAAAAGTTACAAAGTATTTCAGCTGGCAACAGGGTGGGGCTATGGTCTGGACCTGCACCAGTGCGGCCGTGGGTTTGGAGGAAGAAATGAATTTTGTCAAGCTGTCTCATTATGGTGCTGATCTTACTGTTCCAGAGTTTCTAGTTCCACTCTGGCCACATGATCTTCCTCCTGAGAAGTGGCCTTCATTTCTTGGTGCTGGCCAAGGCTGGGGAGATAAGATAGTTCCTGATCATTTTGGTAAGGCTAGGCTTAATCCTGCAGGACTTTGTCATGATGTAGAATGGGCTGTATCAGTAAAGAATCTGTCTGCATTTTTAGGTGCTAATGGTAGGTTCTTCTTGAATTGTGTATCACTTATTCTTGCCTCAGATATGGATGTATGGCCTAAGATAAAGACCATGATTTTTGTTAGTGGATTGTATCTTACGGCAGTTAGTACTATAGGAATCTTATTCTTTTCTTGGTTCACTAAGGAACGAAAAGAAGATGTTGAGCCACTGCAGAATCCTATTGTAAAAGATAGATTAAGGAGATTGGCGATAGCGCGGAATAATCACTGGGCGAAGATTCTTGATACTCGGTTACCTGATAATGAAGATGCGCTTTATAGAGACGATGAAAGGACAATATAATGACCGAAGATTTGGAAGTTTATGCTGGTCACAGTTATGATGATCGTACAGGTCCTAGACGAAGATATAATCTTACTAATGAAGATCTTGAAGCAATAACTGCAATTGTTGAAGCTGTAATTTATAAGCAGCAGCATAATGATATGAATTGTAGATTTGCTGCTATTCAGCCTGGTGATTTAAAAGCAATGGTTGATGCACATAAGAAGTTCACGGTTATGATGGATGATAACAGAACGGTAATTAGAAGGTTTTTCCTAGTACTAATTTTGACTGGGGTAGCTGGCACAACGGTATATGGATATTGGTCAAAATTCGTCGATGCAGTTAAAAAAGTAACAGTAGGGAACTGATATGATACTTAAAGATGGTAGTGAAACTCGCGATCCTCGTTGTGGCTTGATCTTTCAAGCTGATCCTACTGCGCCAAATCTTCTTGCAGTTCCTCCGATTGATGATGGTATTGACTTACGATATCGAGAACTAATTAGTAAATATCGAGTAAAGAAATTTAAAGAACCTTTGCTTAATCAGGATAAGTGGAGTGCTTGCGGTGGATTTGGATTTGCAGCATTTCTTGAGCATGAACCTGGAATAAGAACTCTTGGTGATGAATGGGCTCTTGAGTTTTATTTCAGGTGTCAAGATAATGATCAGTGGCCAGGGTCTGAGCGCCCTGGATCAAAGCCAATTAGTTACGGAACTTCTCTTGCAGCAGTGATGCAGACTGCAAAGCAAGAAGGCTTGATTGAATCATATTGTCGAGCAAGCACAGTTGATGAAGTAATTCGTGGGATTGATTATTATGGTTCTGCCATACTTGGGCTAGAATGGACTGAGGGTATGATGTATCCTCGCGAAGTAGATGGACTGAGTACTCCTGGTGGAGAAGTAGTTGGTGGACACTGTACGGCTGGAACTTTTATTAATCTTCATCAAAACATTATCGGTGGTCCGAACTCATGGCCGGATTGGAACCTTTTGCGTAACGGCTATTGGGTGATGGATTTAGATGATTTTGCAGAAGTATTCATGAAACGTGGTGGTGAATGTGCGTTTGCAAGGAAGGCAATAGTATAAGTATGAAAGTTGATAATAAATTTTATGAATTTTTAACTTCTGTTGAGGGAAAATATAAACAAGTTTATCTTGATTCAGGTGGAGAGCCTACTATTGGTATTGGCCACTTGTTGACACTTTCTGAGCGTAGATCAGGCAAGATAATTATTGAAAAAACTGCAATAGAATATCGACACGGACTGACCGAACAACAGGTGATGGCTCTTTGTCTTCAGGATATTCGAGACGTGGTAAATGTAGTTAATCGAGTGGTCGTGGTGAGGATCTCGCAGAACCAATTCAATGCCTTGGTAAGCTTCGTTTTCAACATCGGTAATGAGGGGTTTAGGCAATCCACATTACTACGGTTACTTAATCAGGAGCGCTTCATTGATATTCCTACACAGATGCGTCGATGGAAATATGATAATGGAAAAGTAGTTCAAGGTTTAATTAATCGACGAGAAAAAGAAATTCAATTATGGTTATCATAAAGAAGGTAAGTAATGTCATATAAACCTGGTGATTATCTAGTAACTTGTGACCAATGCGGCTTTCAGCGTTATGCGTCTGAATGCAGAATGACTTGGGATAAGTTGTTTGTTTGTGCTGACACTTGTTGGGAAGAAAAGCATCCGCAATATACTGATCCAAAGCCATTAGGTGAGAAGCAAAGTGTTCCTGTACATAGGCCAGAACCAGAAGAAAATTTTATAACTACACCAATTACACCAGATGATCTTTAAGGATACTTATGACTACTTTTAGTGAATTAAAAAGTAAAGCTGATGTTCTTGTTGCTGATCCTTCTTTGACTGCTTCTTTAGGTGGCTTTATTAATCAAGGAGTTTCTGAAATTGCTGGTGGAATGCTTTCATTGTTGGATGGAATTGAAAATCCAATACCGAATGCACTTACGCCGCCGTTGCCTGAATTGTTTACTATAGGTACTGTGACTACTTCGACTACAGTTGCCTTTGTAGCTATGCCAACTAACTTTCATCGAGACTTACAGTTAGTAGTTTCACCTACAGGAAGTGAAATTGATATAGCACATTCGTTTATTGAGTTTGCAGAAACTTATCCCTTGCTGAATAAGGCAGGCAGAATTTCTGAGGCTATTGAACATGGAAGAAAATTATATTATCAAGGTATTCCTACAAGTGCTGAGACATTAACATTGCATTATTATAGAAAACCTGTTGATATGGTTGCTGATGCTGATGTGCCGGATGGAATTCCTTCACATTTACAAATATCTTTGTTGGTAAATTTTGCAGCATGGAAAGCCTGGGAACATATTGAAGATGGTATTGAAGGTGAAACACCAAATACTACTAGATTTAAAAACAGTTTTCTTAGTGCTATGAGAACACTTGAATTAACACTTCCATCTTATACTCGTGGATTAGCTCTTAGGTAATGTTATGAAACTTTCTATAATCAAGGGTTCTTCAGGACTACGAACACAGCCAGATCCATCAAGGTCTCCGTATTCTCAGGGACAGGGAGGATTTCCTGGGCAGATAGGATTGGTTGACCTAGCAGCATGCATGAACATTGACATTACTGATGGTAATATGATCATGCGAAGACGAGGAACTGTTAAGCGTGTTCCTGAGAATGCACACTCAGTATATCAGATTGGTCAGTATTGTTTGTTTGTGATAGATAATGGTTTGTGGTTGCTTAAGCCAGGCTTTTCAGGCTATGTGCAGATTGCTACCATTACTCCTGCTCCTGTCTGTTGTGAAGTGGTGGATGGTATTGGTTACTGGAGCAATGGGATACAGAAAGGCAAGATTGTTAATGGCGTTAATCAGCCTTGGACCAAAGCAACAACGGTTTATTCTAATAATCAAACAAGAATATATGAAGATCCGCCGATTGGAAATATCCTTGGTTATTGGAACGGTCGAATGTATGTTGCTGGTATAGCTGAAGATCGGAAAATAGTCAGATATTCTGAAGCATATGGACCTGATTTATTCGCACCGGCAGATGGATATCTCTCGCTTGAATCCGCAGTGACGATGGTAAGACCTGTTGCTGGAGGAATCTATGTTTCTGAATCAGACAAGACACATTTTGTTTCAGGTGATCAGTTGAAACCAGATTGGAAAGTAGTTGATAGTCAGTCTGCTTTGCCTTGGTCAAGCAAGCCAGCAGTTGGGGCAATGTCTATGGGGCAGGATGGAAATTACGTATGGCAGCCTGGAGGCAAGACCGAAGTTGCTTTCTGGCTGACTAATGAAGGCATCATGTTCGGTGATGCTACAGGCAATGTAACAAATATTACGGAGGGAAAAATTAACTTACTTCCCCCTTACACATCAGGTGCGATCCTAATTGATGGATCAACCTTACTCGCGCAGTTCATCAAATAAAGGAGACGTACAATGGCAATTCGATTCAGCACAAGTTTACGGACTAAAATGTATGGTTCTGATAGGGCGCTTGTCCATGCCGCTCTGGCAGGAAACAACATTAGTTTTGACAATGCCTCTGGAGAGATCAGGCACGCAGGTAATGGTCTGTTGACTGCTGGTTTTTTGGTTGGCGATAAGGTTCGAGCATTCGGTACAGCTAACAACAATACTACATTCACTGTTACTGCTGCTCTTGCAGGTGCTTTGACAGTTACTCCTGCTCCTACTACTGAGGCAGCTGGTACGATCTTCGCGCTTGCTGCTGCAACAGGTGGATCGCTTCGTGATGTTATGCGGAATTTTGTAATGCGCGAATATTCTGGTTCGCAGCCAGCGTCTCCTGATAATGCAGTAGGAACAGCTACCTTGCTGGTTGAATATACTAATAATGGCGGAACGTTTGCTCATGGTGCAGCTGCTAATGGATTGAATTTTGATGCAGCTTCAGCCAATGTTATTGCTACGGCAGCTGGAGAGACACCAAAAGGAACAGGACTTGCTAATGGTACTGCTGGTTGGATTCGACTGTGTGCTAATCCTGCTGATAATGGCTTGGCTTCTACTACTCTTGATAGAATTGATATGACAGTTGGAACAACTTCCGGGGTTGACGCTTTGGTTGCTACGACTGCGATTCAGCTTGGAAAAGTTTATTATCTCAATTCTGGTTCGTTTACTTTTCCGCTTCAGTATGGGGTGTAATCATGGCAGCCTCAGCATTTGCAGTATTCCATACATTCAAGGCGAGGTTGGGGCAGAAACTCATTGACCTCGACACTGACGATATCAAGTGCGCTCTGGTTGCCTCAACCTGGACTCCGAACCTGGCCACGCAGGCTAATTGGGCCGATATCAGTGCCAATGAGATCACTGGTGATGGTTACACCGCTGGTGGTCTTGCGGTAACAAATGAATCTTTCACCGATGCAGCAGGCACGGTGACATGGGACTGTGACGACCCATCATGGACCGCAGGGGCTTCCGGTATCGCTGCAAGGTATTGTGTTTTCTATGATAATACTGACGCAAACAAGACCCTGATTTGCTACAGCCTTCTCGACACAACCCCGGCAGACCACAGTGTCACGACTGGCCAAGTTTTTTTGGTTACACTCCCCGCTACCGGGATTTTCCAACTGGCATAAAAAATGGCGATATCGTTTGTAGGTAGTGCTACTAATTCAGTAATTGATGGGGGTGCGAGTTTTGATATCACTCTCCCGTCCTGCCTTGAAAATGACCTTGTTATAGTCGTTGTCGGTGGTGCTGGGCCAACTGATGTAGACCTCGGGGTTTCCACTTCCGGTTATGCTGAGATAGCAGACTTGTTCCAAACAGAGTTTGCGAGCATGAACTTCTCGGTCTCTTGGAAGAGGATGGGCGCAATCCCTGACACGACTGTCACCTGTATCGGAAACAGCTATAGCAGTGCTGTTGGAACGGCAGGGATTGCATATGTTTTGAGGGGCGTGGACACTACTACAGCCCTTGATGTTACTCCCACCACTGCCACGGCGGATAATAGTGCCATCCCAAATGGCCCTGCTATTACCCCTGTAACATTAGGTTCGCTTGTTGTCGTATGTGGTGGCAGTTCTCTTAGCGATGCAGCAGTTACAGTTCCATCTGGGTATGGGAACCACGTCTCCATAAATGTGGTCGACACCAATTCAGCAACCATTGCAGTAGCGAGTAAGGAATGGAACGGGACAGGGGCTGAAGATCCACCAGCTTGGACACTATGGTCTTCAAACACGCTTTCCGCATGGTGTGCAGTAACAATAGCACTTAGACCCGTGATAGATACCAGTGTCACCATTCCGTCAGGAGAGATGTCGATATCAGGGACAACTCCTGCTATCGGATTGTCGCCGGTTTCTGGAGAACTTGCCATAATTGGGGGTACTCCCGTCCCTGGTTTGGCTATCCCAGTATTCCCGGCAAGTGGAACAATTACAATTACAGGGGGAGCCCCATCTGTTTCCAACATCCCCATCGTTATGCCTCCCTCTGTCCAGATGCGGATAACTGGACAGACTCCGACGATTGAACAATTTATGGAAATTGCCGGGACGACGCCCAACATGCGGGGTTCGTTCATCTTTGCTGATACCATAGAGTTTTCCGGCAACACGGCGCAGATGCAGGGGGATTGGGCATTTGTTTATCCTCATGATTTTGCTGGTGAGACTCCTGCAACAACTGGTATATTTGAATTTGGTGCAGAATTTTCAGGAGAAACGCCTGCATCTACTGGGGCGTTTGTTCTTGAGGAGATTCAGTATGCAGATTTCATGGGAAATACTCCGGTTATGCAGGGGGCATTTGAGTTTGGCGCTGAGTTCTCTGGCAAGACTCCAGTTATGCAAGGCTCGTTTGAGCTAGAAGAGGAAAACTGGGGATCGTTCTCTGGCAAGTCTCCAGCAATGTCTGGTAGTTTTGATATTGAACAAGCGATGGACTTTGCAGGTTTTTCTCCTGCAATGGAAGGGGCGTTCACAGGAGATATGGAACAGTATGGATCTTTCTCCGGTACGACTCCTGCAATGGATGGCTCGTTTGATTTTCTTGTCAGTGAGTTTTCATTTTCTGGATTGACTCCTGAAATGGATGGAGCATTCGTTATTGGAGAAGAAACAACAATGGTTTTTTCTGGCAACACTCCACCATCCGTAGGTGAGTTCTTTATTGGAGTTGACTTGCCCACAGATTTTACTACAACCTCAGACGAAGTAATTAGGTATAGGCGCGGATATGACAACGGTTAAAGTTAATCTTAAAAATGGTGCAGTCACACAACATTCATATCCTGCTGCTTTCAATTCGTTCACGATGTTTGAAGGCAGACCATTAGGTGCAAGTCCAGATGGTATATTTACTCTGGATGGTGGGTTGAAGGATGTTTATACAACTACTTCGGATGAGAGGAACATTTCTGCTTGGTTTGAATTGGGACCAAGTCAACTAGGTGACGATCATGTGAAGCAGGGCAGAAGACTATATCTTGGTGGTGAATTTACTGGAAGTATGACAATCAAAGTAGATACTCCCAAGGCGTATGTTCCGACTATGACTTATACTGCAACACCAAGGGACACAACTCTTGTACAGCACACTCTTGAAGTTCCTATAAGCAGCAAGCAGAAAGATGAATATTGGAAGATTACTGTTGCTAATGTTTCAGGTTCTGATTTTTCGCTAGATTTTATTGATGGAATTTTTGTCCTGGTTAATCGTAGGCATGGTTTATGAATAAGAACTGGGATGAAATTCGAGGTAAGGCTGAACAAGAACAGAATGTTCCAACTAAGAACTTTACCCATGATGGCACTCAGTATGCTTTAACGGGTGATCACCAGCGCGCGCACTCCCATTTCCACGAAGCACGGGCACACCTGGGCAAGATGAAGATGGTCAACGTCAACAATCTACCCATCATCTCAGGTATCAAATATTTTGATGACGGATCGGTAGCGACTTTCAAGGTCGTGCACGGCAAGGAAGATATTCACATCGTCTCACCAATGGCACAACTGGGCGGTGAAATTCCACCTGTACCAAAGAAAGGCGTTGATGAGATTGAACAGATTGTCCCGGTCATGCGGAGTGTTGACAATACACACTGGGTAGCATGTCTGTCAGGGACGTTTGAAGGACCGTACTATCATTTCCCCAATACATTTGAAATTCCCGCTGAGGCGTTTGGTGATAATATCGAAGTGGACCTTGACGGACAGCTTATCTCAATTGGCACGGCACCAATTGAGGACAGCATAACCGACCCGGAATTGTTCTTCATCGCTCAGACCGGCATAAGGCCGGACCTCGGAACAGGTGAGGCACTTACTGGCGATATCAGCGCGATCTATGACCCAAGGTACGATGCGAACAATTACGGGGTCGTTGCTAATGTGTATTTCATAAGCCTTGTCGGAGATGAGATTCACTGCGAGATAGAATACTACCCGTGGTCGTACTATTCATACGATATAAGTTTTGAATATAACGATACATTTTATATTACAACTACAGTATGGGGTGAAATTCTTGCAATTCCAGAAAGAACTTTTTCCAGGAACACCACCTATGAAGGGGAAGGGGCATCTCAGTATAGTGTTCAGCCTACTTCTGAACTAAATTTCTGGGGGGAATACTACAGTCTCAGGGAATATTCCGTCCCGACTATTGTCAGTACCAGCGTTGAGCGTGAAGCCGTTGCCAACTTTGCATGTTGCTATGCCCAGACCGAGATTGAATCAACGTCTCAACGAGATGCTGTTTCCGCCACTTGTGCAGAGAAGTATCGAGACGATCCCCCTCCTTATATTGAGAATACGGTGCGGCGAAAGCCTTATTACTTCCAGGTCAATGAGGACTCTTACAAATTCTATGACACTCCTGAAAAAACAGATGATTTATCCTCATGGGAACTTGATGGATATCCCTACAGGTGGTCAGAATATCCTCCCGGTCAAATCTGCTACGTCGAAGAGAACATGCTCAAATACTACGGGCCTGAGAGTAGAGCACAAATCACCGGAATCATGTGTGGCAGAGTGGAGGACTCAGAGGTTGACGAAGAGTCTGGGGCGTATATAAACCGCCAGTGCCTTGGCTTCTATTACAACTATGTCGGACCCCGGCATGATGGCATTAGCACCGTTTTATATATCCCAGAGGCAGGCCAATACGAGCATATCATCCCCAACGTCGAAGGCATTGACGACACAGTTCTATTCAAAGGTGAGATTTTCCTCGGCTTAATCAAATACGAGATAGAGGCATAATATGGGTGGTTTAGGATATCCAGCAGACGACTACGTAACAGAAGACCCGTTGACTACAGAGGTCACGCACAGCCTTGTGGCTGGCAGATTCGCACTATCGCAGGATTATGCGGATCAGACATTTAGTACTGCATTGGGTTATTTAGGAAGTGCCGGAGCAGGAACAAGTGTTGACTTTAATTGGGGTCCACCATCTCCGATTACTATTGGCTCACCGGCGGGTATTTCAGGATTGGTGCCAATTACTCCTGAATGTGAACCAATTAATGCGATCACTATTGCTCCAGTTGTGTTTACTAAACCATCTCCGGTTCTTGAGGATTATACCATTATTCCTCTTGATGTGCCGGAAATGAACGTCCCGCTACCTGACTTTTTTATACCAGCCGCACCAACCACACTTCCGCCGACCTTTACGCAGACTCCACCTGCCGAACTGGCAATTAATCTTCCATCTGATATGGAGATACCTTCAGCACCACCGCTGCCAGTTCTCAGGGAAATCTTACCACCTGATGAACCTGTATTTGCTTTGCCTGAATTTGCTGCAATCTTCCCAACTGCTGATTTGACACCTCCCGATGTAGTTTACTCATGGAACGAAGCTGCATATGATACTGATTTCAATCGAATGCTGAGGATGAAGATTGAGGATGGTATACTTAATGGTGGTCAGGGAATGCTGCCAGAAGTCGAGCAAGCCATTTATGACAGAGCAATTACTCGGCTTGATGCAGAATTACAGAAAAATGAATTGATTGCATTAAATGATTTTGCTTCCCGCGGATCACGACTTCCACAAGGAGCATTAGTTGCAAGACTAAGTGAAGCACAACTTCAGAGTGCCTTTGTTCGTGAAGATTTGGTCAGAGATATTATGATCAAATCAGCAGACCTTGCTTATCAATATTCTACGTTTATCATTGAGAAAGGTCTTGCACTTGAACATGAATACATGGCATTGTTCAACTCAGTCCAGCAGCGTGCTTTTGAGGCTTCTAAAGTTACACTTGAATTCCTTATTCAAGAGTATGATATTCGAGTAAAGGCATTCGCTGCCAGACTTGAAGGTTACAAAACTGAAGCAGAGATTTTCAAAGCAAGGCTGCAAGCAGAACTTGCCAAGGCAGAACTTTATAAGGCAACTATTGAAGGAAGAAAGCTCTCTGTTGAGATGCAAGCTTTGACTGTTGATCTGTATGGTAAGCAACTTGCTGCAATTGATACGATGGCGAAGATTTATCTTGCCAAGGTAGAAGGGCAGAAGGTTATCTCCGAGATTAACGGAATCAGAGTTGAGCAGTTCCGGGCATATGTTGAAGCGTACAAGGCGCAGGTTGAAGGAGTTACGGCTGAGTATAATCTCTATCAGGCGAAGATTGCCGGTGAGTCAGAGAAAGCCAAGATGTATTCTTATCAAGTTGAGGGATACGGAAAGGTAGTTGATGCGTATAAGACTCGCAGCGAGATTGATGTTTCTGTCCTTGATGCAAAGGTCAAGAAGAGTCAAGGTGAAGTTAATATCTTCATGGCTGAACTTGAGAAATACAAAACAGATATTTCAGCAAACGTCAGTCAGGCTGAAATTCAAGCTAAGGCTGAAGGACTGAAACTTCAAGTCTTTGATGGAGAGATTAAAAAATTCTCCTCGATTGTTGCTGCTTTGGTAGATAGTTATAAAGCTGAAACTTCAGTAGCAATTGCTAACTCAGAAATTCAGTTACGTTATGGTGATATGCTGGCGAGAATTGAAACGGCACAGGCTGAGATTAATGCGGAACTGATTAAGGCAAAAGCACAGATAGCCAGTCAGCTTTCAGCAGCTGCATTGTCCAGCGTTAGCGCAGGTGCGAATCTTGGTTATAGCCAGAGTAGAAGTGATAGCAGTGGCAAGAGTAAATCTTATGGTACTTCCGTATCTGATCAATATAGTTTCAGCCAAAGCATAACTGAACGTAACTGTTGTAATGGAGAATAATATGACACCTGAAGAAGAAAAGAAAAAAGCACTTATGACTAATATTGGAAGTGACCCCTATACATTTGCAAAAGATCAGCCTGAAAGACCAAAACCTCTTTCAACTTATAGAGATCCTGAAACATCTGAATTTTTTGGTACGTTTGGTTATCCTAATGTGCCAACGCTTGATCCTGGCGAAATAGCAAGAGAGAAAATGAGAGGACAATCAAAGTTGTCTCAACTTTCATCTCAACCTATTACACAGACTCAAAATCTAGCAACACAAAATAATAACAGTAACGCGCTTAATAATACTTCACCGAGCGATAACAAAAAGTTAGCTAATCCTAATTTCCTTTATGCTGAAGATACAGAAAGAATGAATCGGCTAGGTGGATTGAAAGAAATGCTGCGCTCACCTAATCCTGATATCAATTATTCTATGATGAGAGATGAGAAAACAGGAAAATCAGTTGTAAGGGAAACTATTAATGGGTCTGGGAATAATAGTGCTCCTACTCTTGAACGTCCGTTTGTTAGTGCTAAGAAGTTCAGACAGATTATAGGATGGGATAAAGATGATAGACCAATTTACAGTACTGGCGTAGATGAAATGAATGCAGCCAATGCAGGTATATCTAGTTATAATGCAGAACAGATGGCTGGATATAACAATCGAAACAATGCTTGGGCATCTGAAAATGGAACAGTCCCACTTCAGAATGCCCAGACAGCTGAATCAAATGCAAATGCTCAAAAGTTACGCACTATGGGTAATGGTAGCGGAGTAGATAAAGATAATTATCTTAAAATTATCAATCAAGTTCCTTATGGAGATCCTGAGCCAGGTACTGGTAAACAACAGTTTATAAATGAAGAACAATTATATGATATAAGTGCAGGTAAGTTTATTAATCCAAAAAGACAACAAACAGGTCCACAAAATGATATCCTTACTGAACTGAATAGTGGACAAAAACCACAGATGATTTATGAGAAATACTTTTCTTCAATGCCACATGATCAAGCAATTGCAACTCTTAATAGTATGCCTCCAGGAGAATCGAGAAAGCAATTAGCAAAGCTGCTTAATGATCGCTGGAGTAGTGGTAATTAGTTATTAATGTATTTGACTGGATTAATAAAGCTATATAAATAAAAACTTTTCAGATGAGCGTGATAAATGCCTGAAATGACTGAAAGTCCATATAAGCAATTTCTTGTTGATGAAAAAGAAGAAAGTCCTTATAAGCAATTTATGGAAGATACACCTATTCCTGAACGTACTTTAGGATCAACCTTAAAAGATACTGGAATATCTCTTGCTAAAGGTGTTATTGGTGCAGGTCAAGGAATCGTGGGACTTGCCGACATTCCAACTGGTGGAAGAATTGGTCGTGGACTTGAGTCTATTGGGATAAAGCCAGAAGAATGGCAGGCAGATTTATCTAAAGAATTCTCTCCAGCACAACAAGAAGCAAATAAAAAGGTTGATTCTGCAAAAGGCTTTGTGAATACAGCACAAGCAATGCTGGAAAATCCAAGTACCATTGCTCATGGTATTGTTGAAACATTGCCATCTGTTGCTGCTGGTGGTGTATTAGGTCGTGGTGCTCTGGCACTTAGTAGCAAATTAGCTCCAAAGGCTGTAACTGCATTAGGCAAAACTGGATCTGCTATTGCTGCTGGATCAGTTGGTGAAGGTGCAATATCTGCTGGGCAAACTGCAGAACAAATAAGAAATGCAACACCTGATGATCTTTTGACGGCTGAACAATCTGCACTTGCAGCAGTTTCAGGATTGGGAACAGCAGCATTTAGTATAGTCGGTGGATCATTAGCTAAAAGACTTGGTTTTGCTGACGTAGATACAATGGTAGTTTCTGGTTTAAATCCTGCTAAGAAAGAAGGGTTTAAAGGTGTTGTGAAATCTATTATTGGTGGTGGTATAACTGAGGGTGTGTTTGAAGAGCTGCCACAAACTGTTCAAGAAACAATATTTACTAATGCAGCTCTTGATAAGCCTTTGCTGGAAGGAGTTCCTGAAGGAGCTGCACAAGCTATTATTCTTGGTGGAGTAATGGGTGCTGGAGCAAATTT
>Ga0209319_1001275_pt1 | contig 21486 bp, 18 predicted proteins | sample RifGroE2_FD_184000 | JGI IMG/M metagenome (GOLD analysis project Ga0209319, IMG submission 184000) | Groundwater microbial communities from Rifle, Colorado - Groundwater E2 (SPAdes) (version 2) | ecosystem: Environmental > Aquatic > Deep subsurface > Groundwater | place: Rifle, Colorado, United...
GCAAAAGATAATTGGTACATAAACGTACTTCTTCAGGTGATGGATCGCGATTATTGGGTGGACGACACTTTAAAATGTTGGCAATATAAACATCATTTCTATCAAGGTTGATCGCTTTTAACATGGAATTTAACAACATCCCTGCGCGACCGACAAATGGTTCTCCTTGTGAATCTTCATTTGCTCCAGGCGCTTCACCGACCAACATTAATTTAGCGTGTTTATTGCCAACGCCAAAAACGGCATGCATGCGTGTTTTGTGCAAAGCGCATAATTGACAATTGTTTACGCAATTTTCTAACTCTTCCCAGGATTGAGTGGGTGGTGTAGTGGTATTGGGGCTTGGTTTTAGAATTGGATTTAAAGTTGGTTCTGAAATTGGCTCAGTTATTGGTTGTTCTTTGAGTTGCCAAATTTCGATTCCCATTGCATTTAGGTATTTTTTTTTGTTGTTAACCATATGTAAAATTTGTAGCCACAAGATTTATCTTGTATATAAAAAACCGCATATTAATTAAAATATTGAACACCGTATTTTAAAAAAATAAAGCCAATATTTTTAATACATAAAATATACAGTTTTTGTCAAAGTGGCAAAAACTGCGTCAAAATACGGTATTTCTATAGAGGATTTGGGGTGATAAAATACGGTGGCGGAGTCATTTATTGGGACATGTGGAAAGAATCGCAATATAAATCAAAATGTTACATTTGGGTTGTTATTTTTTAAAAAAAGCCACAAGATGGTTACATTGTTTGTTGGTAAGTATTAACTTAAAATACAAAACAAACTAAAAAACGAAGGAGGTTAGTATGTCAGATTTTCAGGCAGTTAAAATTAGCGAAAGGGTTTATTGGGTGGGCGCAATTGATTGGGCTTTGCGTGATTTTCATGGGTACAGCACTTCACGTGGTTCAACTTACAATGCTTATTTAATTATGGGTGATGAGCCAATTTTGGTTGATACGGTAAAAGCGCAGTTTTTTCCTGAAATGCTTGCGCGGATTAAATCTATTATTGAACCTGAAAAAATCCAATATATCATATCTAACCATGCCGAAATGGATCATTCTGGTGCATTGCCGGAAATTTCAAAGATCATACATCCCAAAAAGATTTTCGCTTCTAAAGTTGGAGTACAGGCGCTTTCTGACCATTTCCATTTTATGCATGAAATTACTCCGGTTGCACATGGCGAGAAATTAAATCTTGGCAATACCAACTTATCGTTTATTGAAACGAAAATGTTGCATTGGCCAGAAAGCATGTTTACTTATTTTGCCGACGAAGGAATATTATTTTCGCAAGATGCGTTTGGTATGCATTTTGCTACACATGAATTGTTCAGTGAACAAAATGATCAAGCAATTTTGCGTGAAGAAGCGGCAAAATACTACGCTAATATTTTGTTGCCCTACAGTAGTTTGGTTTTGAATCTATTTAAATCTTTGCCAAGTTTGAATCTAAAAATAAAGATGGTTGCTCCAGTGCACGGACCGATTTGGCATAGAGAAGAAGATATCGAGTGGATATTCGGTTTATGGCAAAAATGGGCAAAGCAGGAAATTTATCCCAAGGCAGTAGTTGTCTATGATACAATGTGGCAAAGTACAGCTAAAATGGCGGTTGCGATTGCTGATGGTATTGCATCAGGAAATTTTGATATTGCTGTGAAGGTTTTGCCATTGACAGGAGGTGCGGTAAAGCGCAGTGATATAGCTTTTGAACTTTTGGAAGCTGGTGTTTTTATTATAGGGAGTCCGACCTTAAATCAGGGAATTTTCCCAACAGTTGCCGATCTGCTTTGTTATTTAAAAGGGTTGAAACGTAAAAATCTTCTGGGGCAGGTTTTCGGTTCTTATGGATGGGGCTCTGAAGCAACAAAAATTTTGCAGGAAGAATTGCAAAAATTGGCAATTATTCCTGTTGCAGAACCTATTATAGTTCGTTATGTACCAACGGCAGAAGATTTGGCAAAGTGTTTTGCGGCAGGAAAACACATTGCGAAAACATTGTTGCAGAAGATTGAAATTTAAAATTTATTGATGTTTTCGAGTATCGTTATGATCAGTTTTATGTTAAATTAAGTGCAGTTTTTTTAAGGAGTTTTTATGAAATATATTTGTAATGTTTGTGGCTATATTTATGATCCAGCGATTGGTGATCCTGATTCTGGCATAATTGCAGGAACAAGTTTTGCTGATTTGCCTGCCAATTGGGTTTGTCCGCTTTGTGGGGTAGGTAAAGAAGATTTCACGGCAATTCCTTGAAATATAAAAGAATGAAAAGTGTCAGGATTTTTTTATAATGACCAAGGGAATATGTTGGTAAAATTACTTTATTTATCAACATATTATTTTTTTTAAGTTTAAGAATTTTTAGCATCGCGTAGCGATTCATTAATTCCTTCATTCATTACTTTCTTCAAATTAAAAATTAGGGTGGTTTTAATTATGTTAGATTTTTTAGCAACTTATGCTTTATTTTTGCTCAAAGCTATCACGATTGTGGCAGCAATTTTATTGATTTTTTCAGGAATTGCGGCTGTGGCGGGGAAAAACCGAATCAAGCCAAGGGAAAAAATATCCATTCGTAATTTGAATCATAAATACGAAGATTTGCGTAATGCAATTAATGCTGAAACCTTGACTAAACAAGAACTAAAAGAGTTGGAGAAAAAGAAAAAAGAAGAAGAAAAAGCGAAGAAAAAGAAACAGAAAAAAGGTAAGAGATGCGAAGGAAAGGAGAAAAAAAGAATTTTTGTTTTAAGTTTCAATGGTGATGTTGATGCCAATGCTGTGGAAACTTTGCGTGAAGAGGTGACTGCGGTTTTAACTTCAGCGAAACCTATAGATGAGGTGTTAGTTAGGGTGGATAGTGCTGGTGGTGTAATTCATGGATATGGTTTGGCGGCGTCGCAATTACAAAGAATTCGGGATCGTAAAATACCGCTAACGGTAGCAGTAGATAAGGTTGCAGCTAGCGGTGGTTATTTAATGGCGTGTGTTGCCGATAAAATTGTTGCAGCACCATTTGCTATAGTCGGTTCAATTGGCGTGGTAGCGGAAATACCAAATTTCAACAAGCTTTTGAAGAAACATGATGTTTCCTACGAACAAATTACTGCCGGTGAATATAAGCGTACGCTTTCTATGTTTGGGGAAAATACACCAAAAGGACGTAAAAAAATGCAAGAAGAAGTAGAGGAAGCTCATGGTTTGTTCAAAAAATTCATTGCTACACATCGCCCAAAAGTATCTATTAGCAAGGTTAGCACTGGCGAACATTGGTATGGCACTGATGCTTTGCGTTTGAAGTTGATTGATGAAATTATTACCAGCGACGATTATTTATTTAATGCCAGCAATTGTGAAGATACCAGTATTTATGAGATAACTTATACGATCAGAAAAAGCATTTCAGAAAAGTTTTCTTTTCTAGCTAAAGCGATGCGTAAGGGCTCAGAAAAAGCCGGTTTGTTTAAGATGTTTGCTAAATTGTGAGTAGTTTGGGAGAATTTTCGTCCATAGCTTTAACTATTTGATTTATATAGCAATCATGTTTATATATCTGTGGTTAGACTTGGCGTGCTAGTTCTTTTTCTGTCGGCTTTTTGAAAGATACTACTACCTCTAACCCATGTCCTGACTTTGGGACATTGAGCTTAATGTTGGCATTATGTTGTTGTAGGACTTGTTTGACAATATTTAATCCTAAACCACTACCCTGAATATTGTTGTCAGCAATGCGGAAAAAACGTTCAAAAACGGCTTCTCGCAAGTCTTTTGGGATACCTGGTCCATTATCAATAACTTTCAAAATTACGTGTTTGGGGGCTGACTCAATAATAACACTGATTAAACCATGGTTATGGTCGATGTAGCGAATAGCATTGTCAATAAGGTTTCTTATTAGAACATTGATAGTAATCGGATCACCCATAATCTTTTGTTTTTTGCTTTTGTCGATAAGTTCAATTTCGATATTTTTCTTTTGCGCAATTGGCACCAGATCAGCAATTACAATTTGTGCTTCTTTATTTAAAGATACTGGTTCCAGTTTGGATATTAGAGATTTAATCTTGGTGGTACGTGCCAGAATCAAAAGTTGGTTAATGACATGTGTGCTGCGGTCGATGCCAGTAATGATTTTATGTAAAGATCGGTCGCATTCTTCTTTGGAAGTGGCGTTTAAGGCTACATGAACATGAGCGCGTAAGGCAGCAAGAGGTGTACGCAATTCATGAGCAGCGTCCGATGAAAAACGTTCTTCACGCACAAAAGCTTCCTGGAGTTTTTGAAAGAGAATATTTAATTCTTCTACAAGAGGCTGGACTTCTTTAGGGGCTGTTTCAGTTTTCAGTTTAGTCAGTGATGCTGGTGCGCGATATTTGAGTGAATTAGTGATTGTTTGAATGCTTTTTAATGCATTGCCTACGATAAACCAAATCAAGATCGCTAGCAGGAATAAGCAAAATAAAATAATGGTGGTGGTATAAAGTATGATTTCTTTTTTTAGAACATGGCGTTTATTATAACGTTCCGCTACCGCTACAGTAAGACCAGTAGAATCATTGGTTGTTACAAAGACACGCCAATTGATGTTATCAATTTTTTGATCAGAAAAATTGGCAATTTTGGCGAATGGCTGTTTGAGATTGTTAGGCAAAGAAACGATCAACTGTCCGTTTTTATCCCATACTTGTAAGTTAACTTTACCGCATTGATTTGCAAGATCGCTGCAGGTTAGTGTTGTAGGTTTGGATGTGTCTGAGCTATGCTGCTTGTGTTGACTAAGTAGTGTTTTCGCAAGAGAGGCGGATAAAGTTAGCTGTTGATCACTATATTGGTTGATCTTTTTGCTATCAAAAAAATAATGTGTAATAACTGTTAAGGAAGTAAAAGAAAACACACTGATTAACAAATTAATTAAGAGGAAGGTACGTATGGAGTGTTTCATTTTATAATTCAGAAAGTTATTTTATACTAAACGAAAACAGGTTTCTAGGGTTAGCACAAATAGACTCGAGTAGTTTGGATTTTCCGCTAGGCGGCAACGAGTCGAGTTTGAGGAGTGTATTGGACATACATGACTCAAACGAGCGAGAAAGCCAACAACGCGGAAAACCAAAATGCGAAGAGTATATCGAAAGTTGCAGGTTTTGTGATTATAGGTTTTAGCCTGCGTTACAAGCACCTGCGACTATCGTAATTATTCTCCTTCCTTTTTGACCATGTATCCTACGCCACGGATAGTGACGATAAACTTGGCGCCAAATTTTTTCCGCAAATTGTGTACATGTACTTCAAGGGCATTGCTATCAACGTTATCCCCCCATCCATACAAGCTTTGTGAAATATTTTCACGCGATAAAACTCTACCTGAATTTTCCATCAGCATTTGCAATAAATCAAATTCGCGTCTTGATAATTCAATAGGTTTGCCCGCCTTTTCCACGGTATGTGCAGCTGGGTCAAGTTTAATGTTGGTGTATTTCAGTATTGGTTCGGCGCGACCCCCAGAGCGTCTTAATAATGCTCTTAATCTGGCGCATAACTCATAAAGATCGAAAGGTTTGGTCAAATAATCATCTGCCCCAGCATCTAAACCAGCAACACGATCTTCTACTTTGTCACGTGCGGTTAAGATTAGAACTGGTGTAGAAATATTTTTAGCGCGTATGGTTTTTAATACTTCTATACCGGATAGTCTTGGTAAAGCAAGATCTAAAACAACAGCATCGAATGATTCAGTTAGCAGAGCTTGTAAAGCTGCCTGACCATTTTTCACCCAATCAACAGTGTATTTATATTGCATTAAGCCGGCACGAACGCCATCACCCAATAATTCATCATCTTCAGCTAGTAAAATACGCATTTTACCTCCGTATTTTAATTTATAGGGACAAAAAAATATTATGTCCAATTTTTGCAGATACGAAAACCGTTAATAATACCAATATTTTCCTGTTTTTTCAAGTATTTAACATTAAAAATAATTTCCCAGGTCGATTTTAGCTTTATAATTATCTACAAAGTTTAAAAGGCTTTTGAGGTTGGCGTTTTTTTTGTCTTGTGAGAAGACCTTGGAATAGCTTTTTAAAATGTAGTCGTATTCAGGTATGGTTAAAATGCTTAATATTTTGTAAGCCTTTTGTGGGTCACGATCATTATCATAATCACATGCTTGAAACATAATTGCCGCCAGGAGGGCGGCTTTTGCAGCTTTTTGTGCTGGATTTGCTTCATGAAAACTGTTAATGCAAAAATATAAAGAGCGTTCTTTATCCCATTCGACCCATTCAGCATAAAAAATTAATGCTTCTTTGGCGCAAGCTTCGATTTCATGTATGCCTTTTTCTTCAAGTAAAAATAAAAACATTAATGCGGGCACTATTGCTTCGACGTTAGCCCAGGAGCAATTGCCGGCTCTTTGCAGGGAGATTGGTAGTTGAAATTTTGCTTCCAAACCAAGATAACGCTCTAAGCCATCGTTGATGAATTCTTTGGCTTGGCGCTTGTAGAGCAATTCTTTGCAAAGACTTTTGTTTAATCCAGGTTTTGTAACATCATAAAAAATGATGGCGCCATTTTTTTGACCAAATTCACCCCGATCGCAACGAATCAACATATCAGAAAATTTAATAAGGCTGATGGCGTGACCATCAAAAGCAATCGGCAAAACCAGAGGTTCGTTTTCCAGTAATTGACTAATACGTTTTTCGTAGGTTTTGATGTTGATTAAGTAATGTTGATATTTGGTGAATTCACTACCTGTTTGTAATGCTGCGATGATCTTGTCAAGATGGGTGAAATATTTGCGCAGATGTTTTCCGCCAAAATTTTTATGGAATTCACTCAATGAGTGAATGAGTATTTCTAAACTAAATTCTAGGTAAAATCCTTCTAATTCTATTTCGATAAAAGTATTTGTGTGGTCAACAATATCGACTCGTCCTTGTAATTCAAAACGGTGACCAAGTAATTTGGCGTTAATAAAATCTTGAGCAAATTCTAGATTGGCGCCATAACTGAGCAATAAATCTTTTATCTTGGTTTTTTTGCGTAGTAACGGTATGACTAAAACTGGTTGGCTGGCATAGGTGTAAGAATTAGCGTTAGCACCTTTTTCAAGAAGCAATTTACATAAATTATAATTATTATTTTCAGCAGCCCAATGCAGTGCGGTGCGTCCGGTTAAATCAGGGAAATCAACGCTGGCACCAATGTTTAGTAATAGTTGCGCTTTTGGGACGCTGTTAATAATGGCAGTTTGAACAAGAGGTGTGTAACCGTATTCGTCAATTTCGTCAAGTTTAAGCTCAGTTTGTTGGTGTAATGCGTTTACCAATTCCTGATCAGTGCCGTATATGATGGTTTTTGCTATGGACATATTGGAAATTTTATCCGTTGTATGGTGTTGGTGTTATGTTTAGGTGTTTACCCAGTTTTTTTTCAAGTGTGGCTTCCAGTTGTTTTTTAAGTTCAGGTGTAGCTTGTTCAACACGTTCTTCGGCTTTATCTTGACTAAATTGATTGTTGTTAGTTAAGAAGGTTAAGTCTGACGGCGCTCCAATTGGCATAGAGCTTAGCAAAGGATGTTCTTCAAATAAAAGTTGGGCAGATCCTGTGCCTCCATCCTCTTCATCTTCTTTATATGGTTTGCGCGGCGCAACTTTACCGAAACGACGATGTCCATCAGCGAGAAGATCGCCAAGTTCTTTGAGATATTTTTTAGGTATTGCTGCCATAATTTTTGATAGCTGTAGCTGAATATGCTATTTTGTTTATATTGCGATGCTAGCTATTTTATATGTATTCATCAATATATTGTTAACAATTTTTAAAATGAATCAATCTCTCATCATCAAGGGTCTTAGTGTTCATGCGGAAGGTGGCGTTTTATCGAATAGTAACGTTGTCATTTTGGGAACAACGATCGATAAAATAGCAGTTAATGCCAAATCGTTTCCTCCAGATGCTAAAGTTTTAGAATTTCCAGAACATTGGCATCTTGTGCCAGGTTTTATCGACATGCATATTCACGGCGCTATGGGTGTTGATTGCATGGATGCTGATCTTGCTGGTTTGGCTGCGATTAGCCGTTATTTGCCGGAAGAAGGTGTGACGTCTTTTTTGGCGACAACGATGGCGTCAAGTAAGGTAAAGATTGAAAAGGCTTTGTGTGCTATCAAAACTTATTATATAGAACAAACTTCAGAAGGGTCTGAGTTGATTGGCATTAATCTGGAAGGACCTTTTTTATCGTCCAAAAGATGTGGTGCACAGCCTTTGGCAGATATTATCGATCCCGATTTGCAATTGTTGCAAAAATGGCAAGATTTGAGTGGTAATTTGTTGCGTGCAGTGACAGTTGCGCCCGAAAGAGCTGGAGCATTGTCATTAATTACTTATTTACGCAGTCAGAATATCAGCGTTGCTTTTGGGCATAGTGAAGCTGATTATGAACAGGGTTTGGCGGCAATTGATGCTGGATTAGATCATGTTACGCATTTATTCAATGCTATGCCAGGTATTGGGCATCGAAATCCTAATGCGATCATAGCGTTATTGTTAGATTCTAAGGTAACAGTTGAGCTTATTGCGGATGGAATACATGTTCATCCGGCGATTTTGAAATTGGCTCTAAAGTTGAAAGGAGCAGAGCGCATCATTCTTGTCAGCGACGGAATACGTGCTAAAGGTTTAGGTGACGGCGATTATGATTTTGTTGGGCAATTGGTGCAAGTTCGTAATGGGGTGGCGCGTTTGAGTGATGGAACTTTGGCAGGTAGCGTGATGCGTCTGGATCAGGCTTTACGCAATATGCTTAAATTTACAGATTGTTCTTTAACGGATGTTTTGAAAATGGTTACGGAAAATCCGGCGCGTAAGTTGGGGATTTTTGATCGCAAAGGTAGTATTGCTAGTGGTAAAGATGCGGATTTAGTGGTTTTGGATGAAAACTATCGGGTTAAGATGACGGTGTGCAGAGGAAATATTGAATTTTAAATTAAGGGGGCATTTTTAGACGATTGCTAACAGACATATAAATGTAATTGCTATATAAATCAATATGTTATATCTTGGTCTGAGCTTGTTCATTTTGGAATTCAACATTTAAAATTTATAATTTCCTAAACTAATCAATGTTCTATCAAAGACAAAAAAACTATTCTTGCCACGATTGGTATTCAACCCAGGTGGGTAATGCTGTGTTAGAAGTAGAGCGCATGGCGATTGAAAATTTGCCGGTCAAATTATTTGGTCACTATCTTTTACAGGTTGATGGTCCAAATGATTTTGATTTTTCTAATCTTTCTGGTGTGCGAAAAAAAATTTATCTGCACAATGAGTTTAGTCATTTGCCAGCCAAATATTGTGACTATAGTGTTTGTGGAGATTTTACCGATTTACCTTTTTTGCCAGGTAGCATTGATATTGCTTTTATATTTCATGCCTTGGAGTTTACTAAACAGCCGTATCAGGTTTTGCAAGAGCTTACTGATATTTTGGTTCCAGAAGGGTATCTATTAATTTTTGGATTTAATCCTTATAGTTTATTCGGTATTAAGCATTTTTTTTCTGCTGATAGTAATTCTTTGTGGCAAGGCAAATATATTAATATGCGTTGTTTGGAGCGTTGGTTAAAAGAACTTGGTTTTATCATTGTGCACAAGCAAACAATGTTTTTTCTCCCACCCTTTAAGAGTAAAAAAATGCTTAAGAAATTTTTATTTTTAGAAGGTTTTGGTTCGATGTTTTGCCCGTCATTGGGTGGTGTTAGTATGATTTTGGCACAAAAAAAGGAAATGGGTTTGATGCCGCTCAAACATAGTGTTTTGCAGCGTATTTTGCCGGTGATGGCATCAGCACATAGTTACGTTAAACCGACAGCAAGAATAACTGACAATTAAGGACATGATAGAAGAAAAAAAACAGATAGAAATTTTTACTGATGGCGCTTGTCGTGGTAATCCTGGTCCTGGAGGTTGGGGAGCTTTATTGCGTTATGGACAGCTTGAAAAAAAAATATACGGCGCTGAATCACATACAACCAACAATAGAATGGAACTTACTGCTGTTATTGAAGCATTGGCTGTGCTTAAAAAACCCTGTTCTATTTCTTTAACCACTGATTCACAATATGTACATCGCGGCGTTACAGAATGGCTATATGGGTGGCAAAAAAACAAATGGAAAACAAGTACTAAAAAACCGGTAAAAAATGTGGATTTGTGGCAGAGGTTAGTGCAGGAAATGCAACGTCATGATATTAAATGGCACTGGACGCGCGGACATAGTGGACACAAAGAAAATGAAATTGCAGATAGTTTAGCTAATCAGGCGATTGATGAGTTGCGTGGTAATTTTAAATAGGTGCAACTCGCCCTCCCACCCATTAACCTATATTGAATTTATATATTTGGCAATATCGTAGTTTATACTGTATTGAATTATTTGAGTTAATCAGGTATTTTTTGGGTGGGTGCGGCGGGTTGGCGTTTAAATTTTTTCTAAGTATTTATCTAGGGCAGTTTTCAAAATTAAAAATACAAACATGCAAAAAAAATCTAGAGAAAAATGTTCCTTTCGTTCCAAGCTTTTATTTTTCCTTGCCGTGCTTGGTCCAGGTATGGTCGTTATGCTTGCTGATACTGATGTTGGTAGTATTGTTGTTGCCGCGCAAAGTGGAGTGGTTTGGGGTTATAAATTGTTGCCAATATTGTTTCTTTTGATTCCTGTTTTATATGTAGCACAGGAGTTGACAGTGCGGTTGGGGATTGTGACTGGGAAGGGGCATGGAGAGTTAATTCTAAAACATTTTGGCAAATTTTGGGCTTGGGTATCGGTTAGTACTTTGGTATTGTGTTGTGCTGGAGCAATTATTACTGAAATGAGCGGTATCGCCAGTGTTGGCATTTTATTTGGCGTGCCGATTTGGTTTAGTATGTTGTTAACGATGATGTTTCTTTTTTGGTTGGTTTGGACCAAAAGTTACCATTCCGTTGAGCGTGTTGCATTGGCGGTTGGTTTATTTGAATTAATCTACATTTTAGTTGCTTGGCAGGCGCATCCTAGTTTTGATGAAATTTCCTATGGATTGGCAAATTTGCCTTGGCGTAATCCGAATTACTTGTATTTGGCGGCGGCGAATATTGGAGCGGTTGTTATGCCATGGATGATTTTTTATCAACAATCTGCCATCGTTGATAAAGGATTAAAAATTAAACATTTACAGGCGGCGCGTTTGGAGACGCTTATTGGTGCTTTTGTAACGCAGATCATAATGGTGGCTGTTTTAATAGCAACAGCGACGACAATCGGTAAAGTTAGTCATAGTGCGTCCTTAGAAACGGTACAGCAAATCAGTGAATCGTTAACGCCTTTTCTGGGAGTTAGTTTCGGTAAAATTCTTTTTAGTCTCGGAATGCTTGGTGCGGCTTTGATTGCCACTATTGTTGTGTCTTTGACTGCTGCCTGGGGTTTGGGGGAAATTACAGGTTTTAAACATTCCTTACAGGATCATCCTAAGGAAGCTCCATGGTTTTATGGAATTTATGGTTTGATTGTGGTTTTTGGCGCAGGGATTGTCGTTTCTGGCGTGCATTTAGTGAGTTTAAATATTGCTGTTGAAGTAATGAATGCTTTATGTTTACCAATTGTACTTGGTTTTTTATTTCTATTAGCCCGCTACGCTTTACCAGAACAATACAAAATCAAAGGTTGGTATGCAGTATTAGTGGGTGCAGTTTTATTGATTACCAGCTTGTTTGGTTTTGGAGCTGGGATATTAGGTATGGTGTTTGGTGTATAACTTCACGGAAAGTGAAATGATAAAAGCCATTTTTTGACTCTTCTGTTTGCTTCAAAACTTCCGCGACTAGATTATCTGACAAAGGATAATTACTTTTTTTTAGTAAATATAGGAGGAGGCTAATTTTTTAGTCATATCGCATCCATTTGCGGGTGCGATATGACTTAAGAGCTAAATAGTGATGGCATATTTATATTTACATACTCACTAGGCGACTCTTGATTTTGCCGGACATTTTATTCTTCTTTAAATCCCAGTAAATGGTTGTACGACCAACATAATCCCCATGGAATCCATTCTTTACTAGCATTTTACCACCTATAAAATCAGATATTTTGTTATGGGAATGACCACCGATAATGACGTTAACGCCATGTATTGCTTTGTCTTCATTATCCCATTGATGGCTTACTAGTATGGTAATGTCTGGTTTTTTGCCAAAATATTGGCTAATCCATTGTTGTACGCTATTTGAATTAACAGCAGCAATTTTTAATTCTCCTTTTTTGCCGCTGTCTTTGCCTAAATGATAATCTTTAGGATCGGGTGACATGGTACCAATTACGCCAACTGTAAGTTTATATTGTTTGCCATCTTTATCGGTATAAGTGTACGGGAAAAGGCGATGAGTTTTGACCGGTACTGCGTATGGGGCATGAATTAAGTTTGCAGCATAAATTGGTAGAGTATAGGTTTGAATTAATTTGCTTAACTGATCAACACCATAGCAAAAATCATGATTACCAATGGTCATGATATTGTAATGGATATCAGACATATTTTTCGCCATTACCGCACCATCGCCACCTAAATGATCATTACAATTTTTGCCGTTAGGTGAGCATAAAAAGTCACCGGCATCGATAGCGATAACGTGTTTTGCAACAACATCTTTTTGTGTTGCCTTACTGCCCCTTTCATTTTGGATATAGTTGCTGATTGCGCTAATATGAGATGGATGCTCATGAATATCACCCGTGCTCAAAATAACAATTTTCATAAAAATGTCTTTTGGGGTGGATTTGTTGAGTTTTGCTTGGCTAACTGATGGAGTTTTGTCAGTGGTTTTATCATGATGGTGGTGTTTAGAATAATCATTATCCTTATGTTCATTATGGTGATGGTGTTTTGTCTGAGCGTAATAGGCGAAATTAGTTGGTGCGTAACTGGCAATGCCAAAAATAAAAAGAAGAGCAAAGAGTTTTTTTAGGAAAGAAAGTTTATTGATCATGAGATCCTCCAAATAATTATGATTTTATAGTCGCAGACTTTGGTCCGCGTTAAAATTCGTATATGTGTGTAATAATAAACACACAAGATAAAGCTTGTGGCTGCGAGCTTGGCGAATTTAATTTCCCGTTAAATCAAATGCTATAACATCTACAATTGAATTCATATTCGAAGCCAGCATAATTAATCTATCTATCCCCAAAGCCACACCTGAGCAATCTGGTAAACCATGCGCTAAAGCGGCAAGCAAATTTTCATCTAGTGGGATTTTGGGAAGTTTTAATGCATCGCGTTTGGCAAGATCATTGTAAAAGCGCGCACGTTGTTCATCGACATCAGCTAACTCGTGGAAGCCATTTGCCAATTCCATACCTTTTATATAAACCTCAAAACGTTCTGCGGTCGGGCAATTGTCTTGGCTAATGCGGGCTAGAGCGGCTTGAGTTACAGGGAAATCATAAATAAAAGTAGGGCGTTCTTGACCTAGGTTTGGTTCGATTAGGTTGATTAAAAGAGTTTGTAGCCAAAGATCGCGATTGTGGTCGTTGTAACATTCAGTACTAATGTTTAGATCATTTTGTTTTGCACAAAGTTGCATTTTTTCGACTGTATCCAAATGTGGATTGATGCCTAAATATTTTTGAAACATTTCGGTGTAACTTAAGCGTTCGGCTTTGGGGGTGCTAAGTATAAAATTTAAGAACTCATCCATTTCATTCATGAGTGTGTGATGATCAAAATCAATCCGATACCATTCCAGCATGGTAAATTCTGGTTGATGTAAATTTCCACACTCCTCATCGCGAAAAGCTTTGCAAATCTGATAAATAGAGCCGCTGCCTGCAGCAAGTAAGCGTTTCATAGCGAATTCTGGTGAGGTTTGTAGATACAAGGTTTGGCTATTTTGTGCTCCTGGCTGATGGTGATGGGCTGAAATACTATGTAAATTTGGATCAGAAATAGTGCTTGTAGAAAGAAGCGGTGTTTCTACTTCTAATATATTACGTTCTGCAAAAAAGCGACGTATTTTTGCGAGTACATTAGCCCGTAAAAGCAACGTTTCAATAGAGGCAGAAGGGCGCCAATTTGTGTGTAAGTTGTTCAAAATTTCTTGGTGATTTTGAATGAAATAAGTATTTAAAGGCTGTTGGTAACTAAAAAATACCGTATTGTTAAAACAAAAAAATTGCTGTATTTTTTTAGGGTGGGACGGTGGGATGCACTGAGCTTGCCCCACCCTGCCGCCCGAATTAGAATACAGGAATTTTTAGGCTTATCAATACAGGTTTTTTCATTTTAAATTTTGTTCCACCATGTCTCAATCTTTTTAAGAAGTTACGTGAAACATTCTTAATGTATTGATTTGTAAGATAAAATTATTTATATACTCTTCACATTTTGGTTTTCCGCGTTGTTGGCTTTCTCGCTCGTTTGAGTCATGTATGTCCAATACACTCCTCAAACTCGACTCGTTGCCGCCTAGCGGAAAATTCAAACTGCTCGAGTCTATTTGTGCTAACCCTGAAAACCTGTTTTCGTTTAGTATATATTCATCGATTTTTTTTCGATTTATAATTATTCTTTCACTCGCGCAACGTAATCACCAGTCCGCGTATCGATTTTTAATAGATCATCAACATTGATAAAAAGCGGAACTTTAACAACAGCACCAGTTTCCATGGTGGCTGGTTTGCTACCGCCAGTTACAGTGTCGCCACGTAATCCAGGATCGGTTTCAGTAACTTTAAGGGTTACAAAAATTGGTGGTGTTACGGTAATGGGTACTCCATTCCAAAGTGTGCCGATGCACATGTCTTGTCCTTTCAGCCATTTGTCAATATCACCTGCTTTGTTAACATCAATTGCGTATTGTTCGAACGTTTCTGGCGACATAAAATTCAATGCCTGACCGTCGTTGTACATGAATTGTAAATCAATATCGGCAACATCAGCTCCTTCGAGCGTTTCATTGGATTTGAAGGTTTTTTCAATACTACGACCAGTTCTTAGATTACGTATTTTGACGCGATTAAAAGCTTGTCCTTTTCCTGGTTTGACAAATTCATTTTCGACGATGCTGCAAGGATCGCCGTCCATCATAACTTTTAGTCCAGCTTTAAATTCATTGGTAGTAAATGTTGCCATAAGATTCTCTATATTTTATGAAATTTTAGTGATTTTTGAACTGAATGTTAACAATACTAAAATGCAGTCATAGTAAAGTCTAGGAATTTCGATTTATCTTAAAAGAAACAAGAAGATACATTTTTAAATAATCACCTATTCAGTAAATTTTACGGATAGGTAATTGGGGTTTTTGTGTGGAATTGCTGGAACCAGTCATCTTGGTGTTAAGGGATAAGCGCGAGGGGTAAAATCCGGTTCTGTCGCATACTAACAAGATATGTAAAAAAAATTGCTTTTAAAATCAAATAATTAAAAATTAAAGTGTAGAAAATGCTGCAAATGGTGTAGAATGCCACTTTGATATTGATTAGATCCGCATTATACAGTGATTTGTAAGTTGATAATTATTAACTTACAAGTCACTGCGTGATAATCTTTAAAAGATATGTAAATAAAATTGCTATATAAATCAATATATTATTTTTAATTGTGGTAACTTCTCAAAAACCACAGGCGAATCACAAGAATAACGTAGCCGCAAGTTTTAACTTGCGTAGTAGATATCGCGCATCTACATGATTTGACGCAGGCTAAAGACCTGCGGCTACGTAAACATAATTATAATGCCCTAACTTTTTGAGAAGTTACTAATTGTGAAATCTTTGCGATTCATTAATTTTGCAGGATAGTAAAATTTAAAATTCCCAATATGCTACCAGTAATCGTTATCATCGGTCGACCTAATGTCGGCAAATCGACACTTTTTAATCGTTTAACGCGCACGCGTGATGCTTTGGTTGGCAATATGCCAGGGTTGACGCGCGATCGACAATATGGGGAAGGATTAAGCGGTAATCAACCCTATATTATAGTCGATACCGGCGGTGTACAGGCGGATTGGATTGAATTATCCAAACTGCAAAAAACCGTTACCGGTGAAACTGTTGAAGGATTAATGGCAAAACAGGCATGGCAAGCGGCAAAAGAAGCTGATGCGATTTTGTTTTTAGTTGACGCGCGCGCTGGACTAACACCAGTTGATCGGGACATTGCGCAGATGTTGCGTGAACATGGAAAAAAAGTCTATCTCGTTGTAAATAAAATTGATGGTTTGGATGAAGAAGAGGCTTTAACGGATTTTTACGCGTTGGGACTCGGGGCAGCGTATCCGATTGCTGCCGAACATGGTACTGGAATTAGCGAGTTAATTGAGTATATTGTACAAGGCATTGTAGAGGCAAAAAATCCTGAATCACCGTCACCAGAAGATGCGATGATTTTAGCAGAGGGAGAACAAAAAGATGCGATTAAAGTTGCTTTCGTAGGTCGACCAAATGTTGGCAAATCAACTTTAATTAACCGCATTCTTGGCGAAGAACGTGTCGTTGTTTATGATTTACCGGGTACGACGCGAGACAGTATTTTTGTTAATTTCAAACGGCAGGAACAAAATTATACTTTGATTGATACGGCAGGGGTGAGGCGTAAATCGCGCGTGCATGAATCGATTGAAAAATTTTCCGTGATCAAAACATTGCAAGCGATTGCTGCGTCGGATGTTGTTGTCATGATGATTGATGCGCGTGAAAATCTGGTCGAGCATGATATGTGGTTACTTGGTTTCATTATAGAGGCAGGGAAGTCTTTGGTGATTGCGGTGAATAAATGGGATAATTTGCCACAAGAGCAACGTACTGCTGTAAATGATGAATTGGAACGGCGTTTGGCTTTTGTCGATTTTGCTAAAATACATTTTATTTCTGCTTTGCATGGCAGCGGAGTTGGTAATTTATTTCTTTCCATTAACCAAGCTTATCAATCAGCGACGCGTAAACTCGATACATCTGAATTGACAAAAATTTTACAAAAAGCTATTGAAACTCATCAACCGCCGCTTGTGAAAGGGCGACGCATTAAATTGCGTTATGCACATGCAGGTGGGCGTCAGCCACCATTGATCGTTATTCATGGTAATCAGGTACAATCAATTTCTGCCGATTATCGCCGTTATTTAGAACGTGCTTTTCGTAAAGCATTAAATCTTTCTGGAACTCCAGTGCGGATTGAGTTTAAGGGTGGGGATAATCCTTATGCGAAAGAAAAAAGAAAAACTTAGCTTGGCAGTAATTTTTGATGTGCATGCAGAGACATGATGATGCCAAAGCCAGCCATGAGGGTTATGACAGAGCTTCCGCCGTAGCTGACTAATGGTAGTGGCAGACCAACTACAGGGAGAATGCCAATAACCATGCCGACATTGACAAAAAAAGAGAAGAAGAACGTTAAACTTAATCCGGCAGCTAAAAGACGTGAAAAAGTATCTTGTCCCTGACTGCTGATATATAAACCTCTTCCTACAATATAAAGCGAAATACCAAACAAAATCAAACAACCGATTAATCCTAATTCTTCACTTAAAACTGCAAAAATAAAATCAGTAGTGTGTTCTGGTAAAAACTGTAAGTGCGATTGTGTGCCATGCAGCCATCCTTTGCCTAATAAACCACCTGATCCGATAGCAATTTTGGATTGAATAATATGATATCCACTGCCGAGTGGGTCTCGTTCCGGATTTAAAAAAGTTAAAATACGTGCTTTTTGATAATCATGTAAAAAATGCCATACCAGAGGAAGACTGACAGCGATGGTAATTACACTTGATAATAATAATTTCCAACGGATACCGGTAAAGAATAAAATAGCAATACCAGAAGCAGCGATCATGATGGCGGTGCCTAAATCTGGTTGTTTTGCCACCAAAACTGCGGGTATGAAAATCATCGCCAGACTAATTAATAAAGTTTTACTATTTGGTGGTAGGGCTTTGTCTTTGAAGTGCCAAGCTAAATATAAGGGGAGAATTAATTTCATAATTTCTGCTGGCTGGAAACGAAAAAATCCGAAGCTTAACCAGCGCTGTGCGCCTTTACTGATCGCTCCAATACCAAGTACGATGAGCAACATAACGATAAAAAAACCAAAAAGCCAGGGCGCTAAAGTTTGATAGCGTTGCGGTGAAATTTGCGCGCAAATACACATGATACCAAGACCAAGAGCAAGAATGCCCGCTTGATGCAAAATGGTGGGAAAGTTGGCGTTACTTGCGCTATAGAGAACAAATAAACCATACGCAGCTAAAGCAAGAATGCCAAGTAACAGTGGTAAATCCAGTTTCATGTTGTGCCAAAGCTTAAAGAAACAGGATAATGCCTGATTTTGTTGCTGTCTGGATTTATTGAGGTTAGTGAGTAGATCCATATGGCGTTGTTGAATAATTTAAAAAACTGTTTTTTTATATAAAATAATACATTGAAACTATGGGTAAATTATGAAGATACCTTAGCCTCAGGTTTTAACCTGTGTGTTAAATATTACTCATATATATTTTTTAGCGCAAGATTATAACGACTAAAATCTGCAGCTACGGAATCATAATTAAAATGCTTTACTAGTGCTAGTTATTCAACAACACCGTTAACCATCAGTTCTGCGCTTTTTAATTTTTTCGTTCCCAGTAGCTCCTGTAATGCTGCTTGTAAAATGCGTTCGGCGTCTTTTAGAGTTTGAGTTTCCTCCAATTGATTCTGATGTAAAGCGAGTAGACTTTTGCCTAAGAAAATATTGTTTTGTATGGCGCGTTGATTAAATTGTTGTAACTCAAAATCATTTACTTTTTGCAGTCCAATGCTATAAGAAAAATGATAATAATCGCTAACAACAATGGCATTACCATTAGTTTCTTTATTTAATTGTAAACCATAACCTAGGTGATTAAGCAGATTTTTCTCGAATAAACGTAGTGATTTTGTTATTTGTTGTGGAGTTTTAAGGGATGTGAGAGTGTTTTGGTAATGTTGAAAAAGTTCTGGGTGTGGATCGTGGCGATGTAATAAACGTACTAATAATTCATTCAGATAAAGTCCATTTAAGATCGCTTTGCCTTGCAAATTATATTGTTGGTCGGCTATTTCTGCTTTGCTGATAATGGGTAAATTAGTTTTGCCAACCCAGGAAAGCAGTAGGGGGGTAAACGGCAAGAGCAGGGCGTGCAGAGGGGATTTTTGACTGCGGGCGCCGCGAGCAAGCAACATAAGATGTCCGTGATTACGACTAAAAACATTGGTTAACAAACTCGTGTCGCGGAATGGGCGAGTATGTAAAACAAAGGCTGGTTCGAGGTTGATGCGTGTAGACATTTTGGGAATTTTAAATTTTGAATAACTGTGCAATAATTTATCATGCCACTCAGGGCGATATTAGCAACAGAGGGTTGAAAAGCAAAGCAATTAATTAAGTTCTCAATCTTGGTTTTTGAAACTTGAATGGTTAAAGTTGAGTGATTCAACTTGAACTATTCAAGTTTCAGGGGTATAATTCCCAAAATGAATCAATTACCAAATAGAGTGGTTAATGTTTATGAGGATAGCAGTATGAAAAATGATGAGTTATTCCCTTTGCGGGTTGCTAGTGGAAATCGATTTTGTAACAGGGAAAAGGAACGTAAATTATTAAAAGAGTTATTTAGGCAGAAACGTCCAACAGTATTGATTTCTCCAAGAAGATATGGCAAAACAAGCTTAGCGTACAAAGTTACGGAAGAGCTTAAATATCCATTTTGTGTCATAGATTTTTTAACCGCTTATAACGATGAATCGATTTGCGCGTGTATTGTTAAGGGTGTTTCGGAGTTGGTATCAAAAATTATGCCAACCAACCTGAAAACAGTACAACTTTTAGAAAAATGTTTTTATGGCGTGAAAGTATCAATTTTATCAAAATTTATTGAGCTTGAATTTACTTCCCCTGTTGAAAAAATAGATCCTGTGCGGCAAGTTCTGGAAGTGTTGAAAGGTTTAGAAACCTTGGCGGGTAAATTAAATAAAATTGTGGTGGTATTTATTGATGAATTTCAACGTGTTTTAGAAACGGAAAGAGGAGATGCTATTCAGGGTTCAATTCGGAGTATTGCTCAGTTAACGCAAAATATCGCTTTTCTTTTTTCAGGCAGTTCACGTCATATGTTGTCGCAGGCTTTCGATGATTCCAATCAGCCTTTGTACATGATGTGTGAGAAAATATTTTTAGGAAGAATAGCGGCGCAGGATTATGTGCCATATATTCAGGAAGCAGCAAAAATTCATTGGAATCAGGAGTTACATTTAACGGAAATAGATCGAATTGTAGAACTTAGTGAAGAACATCCGTTTTATGTGAATTTTTTATGTAGTAAATTATGGCAAAAAGATATCCCACCTCTTGATACCAATGCCGTTGATGCGGGTTGGCAGGAGTGTTTTGTTAGTGAAGAAAGAAGATTGATTGAAGAATTGGATAAATTAACAATTGCGCAGCGATCAATATTAAAAGAAATTGCTCATACGCCAAATCTAAATGCGCCAACAGCAACGCACTTCCTTCATAAAGTAAAAATGTCATCAGGAACAGTGACGCCGATTCTTAAATCTTTAGAAAAAAAAGACATGATTTATGTCGATCCAAAAGGCATAACCAGATTGCTTGATCCTTTGATGAAATATATGTTGGTTATGAATTAGGGATCAATAATGAAGACACAAGATAAAGACTTGCGGCTACGTTATTCTTGTGATTTGCCCGTGATTTTTTAGAAGTTACCAAATTCAAAAAACAACTCATTGAATTATATAGTAATTACATCCACATACCCTGAGGATTATTAATGGCTAATTGTTGTTAATATATCAATGCTTTTTAATTAATTTCACTTCCCGTGAAATTAACCCCACACCACCAACCGTAAATCCGATTGTTTTTGTAAGGCAGAATTATAGGGCAAAACGCGAACTCCATAGCTGTAGAAGCCGGTATCTTCGACGTTATATTGTGCAATATAAGTCAAAATTCCGCTTTCACGCTTGTCGACCAATTGCATAGGAATAATGGTTACAGGTTCCTGCATTTTTTGATTTTCATTTTTTGCTAGAATTAATTCTATTTTTAATTCTGAAGCTTTAACTTTACCTGAGAAAAGCAAAACTTTAATGGTTACCATTCCTTCGGTCATGATTTTGCCATCTTTAACACCATTGACCAAAATAGTTTTTATTTTGACTGTATAAAAACGCTCTGTGACATCTTTTCCCCAGGCGACAATCTTTTTTAATTTTGCGTAGGCGTCACTTTCTAAATCAATAGAATATTTGGCTAGTGGATAATAAAGTTTTTCTAAGTATTCATTTGCCATGCGTTGACTGCTGTATTGATAAGCGATTTTGGCAATGGAAGCTTTCATTTTTTCCAACCATTCCTCTTTAGGGGTTCCTTGATTATTA
>Ga0209319_1001277_pt1 | contig 21463 bp, 16 predicted proteins | sample RifGroE2_FD_184000 | JGI IMG/M metagenome (GOLD analysis project Ga0209319, IMG submission 184000) | Groundwater microbial communities from Rifle, Colorado - Groundwater E2 (SPAdes) (version 2) | ecosystem: Environmental > Aquatic > Deep subsurface > Groundwater | place: Rifle, Colorado, United...
GATGTTGATGAAAATCGACGTTTCACCGGAAGACATTGATGTATAGGCGAACAGTTGTTCACCCCTACTCGGATTACGTGAGATCCCTCGGCTCGACGATAATCTCGCTCGGGATGACAAGGGTATTTATAACCTCGTTCGGGAAGACAAGGGGTAGTGGTATGTTTCCGCTCAAGATGACAGAAGGAGTTATGTTCTCGCTCGGGATGACGGGGGGATTTATTATCTCGCTCGGGAAGACAAGGGTATTTATAACCTCGCTCGGGATGACAAGGGGTAGTGGTATGTTTCCGCTCGGGAAGACAGGGGTATTTATTATCTCGCTCGGGATGACAGGGGTATTTATTATCTCGCTCGGGATGACAGGGGTATTTATTATCTCGCTCGGGATGACAGGGGTATTTATTATCTCGCTCGGGATGACAAAAGGCTTTAAGAAATTTCCACATACGGGATAATAAAAAAACGTTCTTTCAAACACACAAAAATAAACACGGAGGAGCCTATGCACAAGCGTATTGCCGTTTTTGGTGGAAGTTTTAATCCACCCACCCTAGCACACATCGCAGTGGTTGAGGTTTTGGTAAAGGATGGATATGAAGTGGTGATCGTCCCTTGCGGAATGCGTCCTGAAAAGATCACGACTCGGCATGTCGACCCAGTTCATCGTGCCTTTATGGTAGATCTCGCGTTCGCTCGAATGTCTCATGTTCGTGTAGAACATTTTGATCTTGAAAAAGAGGCATTCACACCCACCATTGATCTTGATCAAATGATGAAGCATATATGTGCTGATCAGTATGAAGCTGGTGCAGAAGTGCACCATGTTGTTGGAACAGATTTGATTCAATATGGTCGGGATGGTCATTCTCAAATTCAGAGAACATGGAAAGATGGAAATCGCGTATGGAGAGAGTTAAATTTTATTGTTGTTGATCGTCCTGGATATCCAATCACAGATTTGGATCTTCCTCGTCGGACCATTGAGCTTAAGGGAACATTCCCGTACATCTCTAGCACACAGGTGCGTGAGGCCATTGCAGCCAATCGTCCCATTGAGGATTTTGTTTCCGAAGAGGTTGCACAGTACATCAACCGTTATGCACTTTATCGAGGTGTGACACTTTTGCGTCCAGCTCCGATCACATTGAATCTTGAACGTGTGCGTGTTGTGGTTGATCCACATAATGATCGTGCTATGAGATTAGCAGAGCCGTTCCGTCATCTTGAGGTTGATCATCATCCCACTTCGATTCTTGTTGTAGGCGGTGATGGAACCATGGTCAAGGCTGTACGTACTTATTGGAAGGAGAGGACACCGTTTGTAGGAATCAATGCTGGCATGATTGGATTCTTGCTGAATCATCCTGACAAAATGCAGACTCCTGAAGCAGTGAAGGGAATCCTTTCTGTTCATCACCTCCCATTTCTGCACGGACGTGTGGAGATGATCGATGGGTCAATAACAGAAGTTATGGGCGTCAATGATATTTGGTTGGAACGAGCAACCTTACAGACTGCAGCAATTCAACTGAAGATTGATGATAAGGATGTTTTTGCTCCACAGGTGTTTTATGGGGATGCTCTTATTTGTGCGACTCCAGCCGGGAGTACAGCATATGCTTACAATACAGGCGCACCGATTATGAGTATTGGTTCTCCTGATTTGATGATTGCCGGAGCGTCTCCTGCGAGATGGCTTGGTTGGCAACATGCCACGGTTTCGCGTGATGTTTTGGTGAGAATGGAAGGTCAGCAGTTGCAAAAGCGACCTCTTCGACTTGGAGCAGACGATCAATCTCTTGAGGGTGTGAAAGCTGTGACGATTCGATTGAGTCGTGTAGCTTCTTTCGAACTCGTCCATTTGCCTGGTGCTGACTTGCGTGCAAAGCGCATGGCTATGCAATTTCCTGCCACAAGTCGATAAAGTCGAACAGTCGTTTGTCCTCACGTTCTTGCCCGAATACGTTCGGGCCTTTCTGCGAAACGTTGATTCACTCGACGTTTCACCGGAAGACAAATACCGGCAACCCACGGTGGGGTTGCCCTACGTTCTTTCCAACAACATACCCAAACAAAGGACTTAACCATGACTACAACACAAGTAGTAATTCCAAATCCTACACAAAAACTGTTTGAGGGACACACAGGTTGGGTATTCTCTGTTGCCTTCTCTCCAGATGGCAAGTGGATTGTCTCTGGAAGTGATGATTGCTCGATCAAAATCTGGAATGGAGAAACCGGAGAGTGTATGAGAACTCTTAAAGGACACACAGGCTTGGTTCTCTCTACTGCCTTCTCTCCAGATGGTAAATGGATTGTCTCTGGAAGCAGAGATTGCACGATCAAAATCTGGAATGGAGAAACCAGAGAGTGTATGAGAACTCTTAAAGGACACACAGGCTTGGTTCTCTCTACTGCCTTCTCTCCAGATGGCAAGTGGATTGTCTCTGGAAGTGAGGATCGCACGATCAAAATCTGGAATGTGGAAACCGGAGAGTGTGTAAGAACTCTTAAAGGACACACAGGTTGGGTTCGCTCTGTTGTTTTCTCTCCAGATGGCAAGTGGATTGTTTCTGGAAGTGATGATTGCACGATCAAAATCTGGAATGGAGAAACCGGAGAGTGTGTGAGAACCTTCCATCACATGAGAACAGCAATCTCCTGTCTTACCTTTTCGCATTATGGACAATACCTTCTTTGTGACACATTCCAGAAGCTAGAAGGATATGATGAGAAAAATGAATCTGTTCTTGAAAAAAGTCGTTTTTCCCTGTTTGACTTTCGTCGACCAAATCTTGGGACCATGCATCCCATTGAAGCTATTCTTTCGGCTATTTGAAAACACAGGGTCGGGAAACCCGATGTTTGTAAATTCAGGGTCGGGAAACCCGACCCCTACGTCATTGCCCGAATACATTCGGGCCTTTCTGCGAGATGTTGATGAAAATCGACGTTTCACCGGAAGACATTGATGTATAGGAGAACAGTTGTTCACCCCTACTCGGATTACGTGAGATCCCTCGGCTCGACGATAACCTCGCTCGGGAAGACAAGGGGTAGTGGTATGTTCCCGCTCAAGATGACAGAAGGAGTTATGTTCTCGCTCGGGATGACAGGGGTATTTATAACCTCGCTCGGGAAGACAGAGAGGGTTGTGTTCTCGCTCGGAATGACAAAAGGCTTTAAGAAATTTCCACATACGGGATAATAAAAAAACGTTCTTTCAAACACAATAACGTTTCGAAACACTACAACCAAAACAACCCAAAGGAGACCAACATGCCACAGCTCCGAGACGCTTCCGCATTCAGTCCTTACATTCGCGCTTCGCATACAGATCTTTATCAGATCACCATGGCCTATGCCTATTGGAAAGCTGGGATTCATGAGCGGATGGCGACCTATGAACTGTTTTTTCGCAAGTGTCCGTTCGGTGGAGAGTACGCTTTGTTCGGAGGTGTTGCGGATGTGAAGCAGTTGCTTCAAACCTTTGGATTTACAACAGACGAAATTGCCTATTTCAAGACACAACTTCCCCATATTGAAGATGCTTTCTGGGATTATCTGGCAACCGTTGGTGCAAGCGAGATGACAGTGTGGACCATGTCTGAGGGGAACCTTGTATTTCCGCGCGAACCTTTGGTACGCGTGCATGGTCCTCAGATTGTTGGACAACTTCTTGAAACTCCACTTCTCAATATTTGCAATTATGCCAGCTTAGTTATGACCAATGCGGCACGAATTCGTCAGGCTGTTGGGGATGATAAGAAACTTCTGGAGGGCGGTTTGCGTCGCGCTCAGGGACCAGATGGTGGGCTTTCGGCTTCGCGTTATGCCTACATGGGCGGATTTAATGCCAGCAGCAATGTGCTTGCAGGTAAGCTTTACGGTGTTCCCATTGGAGGCACGTTTGCGCATGCTTTTGTGAGTTCATTCCAGAGTCTGGATCAAGTTCCCAACTCTGGCATGCTCAAAGATAAAGAAGGGAAGGAGAGAAATTTTCTTGCAAAGGTGAAGGGTTGTCGAGATGCTCTTCTGGCTCTTTTTCCTTTCGCAGATCCTCACAATGGGGAGCTTGCAGCTTTTATCACGTATGCGATGTGTTATCCGGATGCTTTTCTGGCATTGGTAGATACTTATGACACGCTCAAATCTGGTGTAGTGAATTTCCTTGCTGTAGCTATGGCTCTGGATGATTTTGGTTATCAGGCCAAGGGGATTCGATTGGACTCCGGCGATCTTGCCTATCTTTCTCGGCAAGCACGTCAACTGTTTGCAAAGGCAGCGCGGGAATTTTTGATGAATAATTTTGATCAGCTCAAGATTACAGCGAGCAATGACATCAATGAGGATTCTCTTTATTCCATGGCGCAACAGGGACATGAAATTGATACGTTTCTTGTAGGGACTAATTTGGTTACTTGTGAGAAGCAACCTGCTTTTGGTGGCGTGTACAAGTTGGTTTCTTATGAAGGTGCAGACGGCAGTGAAGTTCCGGTCATGAAAATTTCTCAGAGCATGGTGAAGATCCTCCTTTCTGGTTCCAAGAATGTCTATCGTTTGTTCCTATCGGATGGATTTCCTGTCGTAGATTTGATTTGTTGCGAGGATGAAAAAGCTCCTCAGATCGGTGTACCGATTTTGTGCCGTCATCCGTTTGAGGAAAGTAAGCGTGTGCGTGTGGTGCCTGCTCGTGTTGAGCGGCTTGATCAGATTTTGTGGGATAAAGGTCAGACCATTGAACTGCCAAATATCCACGTGATTCGTGATCGTGCTCTTTGTCAGGTAGCAAGCTTGCGAGAAGATCACAAGCGACCTTTGAATCCGACACCCTACAAAGTGACGGTGAGTCAGAAGCTTTATGATCTTTTGCACAATTTGTGGCAGAAGAATCAGCCTATTGAAACGTTGACGTAGGGGCGAACGATAATTTGTTCACACCGAAATACCGGCAACCCACAGTGGGGTTGCCCTACGCCCGAACTTGTTCGGGCCTTTCTGCGAAATGTTGATGAAAATCGACGTTTCACCGGAAGACATTGATGTATGGGCGAACAGTTGTTCACCCCCACTCGGATTACATGAGATCCCTCGGCTCGACGATAACCTCGCTCGGGAAGACATGGGGTAGTGGTATGTTTCCGCTCGGGATGACAGAGAGGGTTGTGTTCTCGCTCGGGATGACAGAGAGGGTTGTGTTCTCGCTCGGGATGACAGAGAGGGTTGTGTTCTCGCTCGGGATGACAGAGAGGGTTGTGTTCTCGCTCGGGATGACGGGGGGATTTATTATCTCGCTCGGGATGACAGAGGTATTTATAACCTCGCTCGGGAAGACAGAGGTATTTATAACCTCGCTCGGGAAGACAAGGGGTAGTGGTATGTTTCCGCTCGGGATGACAAAAAAATCGTTCTTTCCAACACAAACAACAAACCAAGGAAAAAACTTATGCGAAACTCAAATCTTCCTTTTGTCCGTGTTGCCTCGGCTGTTCATGAAGTCGCGATCGCCAATGTTCCAGAAAACGTAAAGCGCTTGCTTCAGCTTGTGGATGATACACATCAGATGAATGGGGCAGATCTTATTGTTTTTCCTGAACTCTGTCTTACAGGGTATTCTTGCGGAGAACTTTTTAAGCAGGAAATACTTTTGTCATCTGCTTTGGAAGGTCTTGACACATTTTCCAATGAACTACGAAAGCGTTATCTACAAAATGGTCTGAATCAGTATGTGGTTGTTGGTCTTCCGCTTCGAGTGAGAAATATGCTTTTCAATGTCGCTGCAGTTGTGCATTCAAGCGGGAAGGTAATGGCTTTTATCCCAAAAACTCTACTTCCCAACGGGCAAGAATTTTATGAGGCACGTTGGTTTGCCAGTGCAGATCAGCTTCCTCCAGATGTGAAGACCGTTTCCTTCATGAGTGATGAAGTTCCTATTGGAACAGATTTGTTGATCGAAACAAGCGGTCATAAACCGTTTACTTTTGGTGTGGAGATTTGTGAAGATATTTGGGGAGTTATCAATCCAAGCCAGTTCCAGGCTTTGGGTGGCGCTACCATTCTTGTTAATACTTCTGCCTCCACTCGCGTAGTGGGGAAGAAGCAGATTCGTAAACAGCTTGTGGCTAGTCAATCTGGACGCTGTATTGCTTCTTATGTTTATGCAAGTTGTGGAGCAGGCGAATCCACCACGGATGTGGTTTGGAGCGGACATCTCTTGATTGCCGAGCGCGGGCGAATCCTCAAGCAGAGCGTTATTCCAGATGAAGCAGGGATGATTGTTCAGGATGTTGATGTAGATGCTCTTCTTCATGATCGACAGGATAGTTATGCTTTTCGTCAGCAGGTGACAAAGTATCACGATGTGTTTCGTCACATTTCGCTTACTCCTCCTCCGGTCATGACAAATAGTGCTCAGCTGGCATCAAATTTTTTTGAGGAGATTTCTCCGCTTTGTCGATTTATTGATCCTCATCCTTTTGTGCCAAGTGATCCAGCAACATGCGAGGAGTTGTGTGAAGAAATTGTCGGGATGCAGGTTTCTGCTTTGAAGCAGCGTCTTAAGAGTGTGAATGGAGGTCGTCCCATTTCTTCTGTGATCGGTGTTTCTGGAGGAGCAGATTCAACCCTGACTTTGTTGATTGCCGTACAGACTTATGATGAGCTTGGTTGGGATCGATCTTTGATTCATGCTTATACCATGCCAGGCCCTGGGACAACTTCTCGTACAAAGGGGAATGCTTTTGAGCTCATGGAAGGATTGGGCGTCACGGTTTATGAAGAGCCTATTGAGGCACTTGCTGCTGAGGCACTTCGACGCACAGGTCATAAGCCTTGTTGGAAATGTCTGAAGTGTGAAAATGCTCAAGCGCGTGCACGAACCATGATTCTCATGAGTACTGGTTATTTCGTTCTTGGAACAGGGGATCTTACAGAAATTGCTCTTGGATGGTGCACATACAATGCGGACCACATGAGTATGTACAATGTGAATGCTTCTTTGCCCAAGACTTTGGTTAAGCATGTGATCAGGTACTTGGCGAGTCAGGAACAATTTGCTTGTGTGGAATCGTGTCTGCGCGATGTTCTTCTGACACCTGTATCACCAGAGTTGATCAAGACTGATGGAGAAGAGATTATTCAGAAGAGTGAAGATATTCTCGGTCCGTACGAGCTTCATGATTTCTATTTGTATTGGTTTGTGCGTTTTGGCAAGTCTCCTGAGGTCATTGCTTATCTTGCCATGGAAGCCTTTGCCGGCAATTACCATTGGAATCAGATTCTTGACACACTCCTGATCTTCTACAAGCGGTTTGGTCGCGGAAGTCAGTTTAAGCGTGATTGTGTGCCGGGTGGGCCAAAGATCGGAACCGTTTCTTTGTCGCCTCGTGGTGACTGGCGCATGCCTTCTGAAGCTGATTTCTCTTGTTGGATCTCGATGGTAGAATCTCTTCCACGTTATCCTGAAACGTAATCTTCAAAACCGCCTCCTTGTGAGACGGTTTTTTTATGGGGTCAAGGCTTCACTCTTCACTTTTGTGATACGATATAAGGTATATGGCTCGTGCATTAAGAATTAAGTATCCAGGTGCTGTTTATCACATCACCTCTCGAGGGAACAAAAAGGAACCCATTTTTTACAATCCAAAAGATCGTTTGGCTTTTTTTTCAACAATCAAGTCAGTTATCAAGCTTCATAATTGGATTTGTCATGCCTATTGTCTCATGGACAATCATTACCATCTTTTAATTGAAACTCCTGATGGAAACTTGTCTGATGGCATGCGTGATTTGAATAGCAACTACACACAAGTGTTCAACAAAACACATTCAACGGTTGGGTACTTACTTCAAGGGAGGTTTCATTCTTTCATTATCGAAAAAGAGACATATTTGTTAGAAGTAGCACGTTATCTTGTGCTCAATCCAGTTCGTGCACAAATAGTTCAACATCCAAAAGATTGGGAATGGAGTAGTTATAATGCTACTTGTGGTCTGTCTCACGGAGAATCTTTTTTAACAACAGACGGAATACTTGCAATGTTTTCAATAGATAAAGCTAAAGCTCAACAGCAGTATAAACAGTTTATATTGGATGGATTGTATGGGGATTCGATTTTTAAAAGTGTGAAACACAAGGGTATTTTGGGTTCTCCACAATTTATTCATGAGATGTGGAAGCAATCGCAAAAAACTTTTTTAGTGGAAGCGATTCCTAAAGAAGAGAGAATAATAGGAAGGCTTTCGCTTGAGGATATTTTTTCAGAAGAGGGTGTTACAAGAGAAGCGAGAGATAAAAAAATAAGAATGGCACGAATTTTGTGCGGATATTCAGTTGCAGAGATAGCGAGATTTTTAAAATTAAGTCAGGCTTTAGTGAGTAAAATCTCAAGAAAAGATTAAAAGTGAAGACTGAAGCCTTGACCCCTATACACTATACACTTGCCAAAGCCTCTGAAGTGACAACAGTAAAAATTCCGTCCTTCACTTTTCCACCTCCAGAATCTGTATAAATGTATCCACTTCGACTTGCCTTATTTCTCAATGTTACAGGTTTTTCCATGATGATTCTTTCTTGTTCAATCATGGTTGTTTCTAATGAATAAACATAGACTCCCATACGTTTTGCTTTGTTGATTGCGAGTCGTTGCATTGCTTCCATTACTTTGACATGAGGGTTTGAAAGGTACATGCGTTCAATAAACAATTGTGGATTACCTTGCTCATCTTCCAGAAGTCGTAAAACACATCGTCCTTGAATGACACCATACTCATTTTCCAATTGGATGATTCGGACATTTGGGTCTGTGATGTAAGAAAGAAGTCCTTGATTTAGACTTCCTTCGCTTTGAAAGTGCTGGCAAGAAGGAACTGGTTCTGCTCCAATGTAAATATAACGTTCCAGATCGATCCTATCTGTTAAAGAGAGAACCGACCGAGAAATACGTTCCTTTCCAACGAATTGAGAACGAACTTTATGGATATGTTGTCGGATGTGTTGAAGATCTGTAGACAAATCTGGATGATCTTCAAGCAACCCTTCTTCAAGAGTTTCTAAAGCTTTTTTGAGAGGGAGCACAGCCTTTCCTACATGGAGTTGATCAGATTCAATTTCTTCAATGGTTAAAAATCGTAATCTGGTTAAAATTCTTTTTGCTTCCAATTTTTTGATCTCTTCTCCTTTTTGTTCGAAAAAAGAAAAAGATTGTGATTGCAGAAGTTTATAATTTCGTTCATCTTCTTCTGTAGTTTTTTCGTATGGTTTTCCTGCTTTTTTTGCTTTGCGTGCTTCTGCAAATTTTTTCTTAAGAGATTGAAACTCTTGCTGAATTTCTTGAATAGGTTCGAGAAGTGTTTGCAATTGTTCATCGAGTTCCTTTCCTGAAAACTCTAGATCTTCTTTTGTTGCATGTCCGTCTGCAATTGCTTGGTTAAGAATTTGGTGAATACCAAGGCGCACATCTTGTACATCCCATTCAAGTACTTCGTCTAGGGTTCCTGTTTCTTCTGAAAGCCAGGCTTCATATTGTTCAAGTGTAATATTTTCCGGTAACAATCCTTGTTCTTTCAGTGATGTTAAAGAGGTTTCTTTTTTGTCTTTTGTCTGTGGCTCTTCTGAAGTTCCCCATGCACGCCAAGCATCAAAAGTTCCTTCAAGCACATGAGGTAAAAATGTTTGAAAAGCAATCATCATGCCATATTCTTTTTTACAAGTATTTTGATAATAAGTCGCCAATGCTTGAACTGATTTAAAGGTGAGATAACGAGAATCCAATTTGGTTCCCTCTGGTAGATCAAAGATCGCTTGAAAACGTCCGCTCAGAACATCAAAAATTCGTTGAACAATTTCTTTGACGGGTTCTTGACTCACGTCAAAACTGACGGCATCTTCATAGTGATAAAGAACTAAAAGTTCAATAGCTTGGATGAGTTCTTGTCGTTCTTGAAGATTTTCCATGGCAAGAATTTCAGTGGCTTGTTTCTTTGCTTGAGGACACATTTCTAAAAGTTTGATCGTTCGAATTGGTTGTAAAAAAGCTTCGTTATGAAAATAAGTCGTGTTGAGATAGGGGCCATATATCTCAAAAGATTGTTTAGCGAGTCGTTCTAATTCTTTTTGAAATAATGGGTAGAACACAGAAGAAGCGACCCCTTTGATTGCTAGCTGGTAAAAGTCTTCTGAAAGTTTTTCTTTCCCAAGGTCAGGGAAAGGATTTTCTTTTCTAAAATGTTCAAGATCTTCCTTTTCTAAAAGACCACCAAGAGCTTGGATATTTTTTTGTGAAGAACTTACGTCAAAAAGCAATAAACGAGAGTGTTTTAGTGCGAGTCGTGTAAACTCTTCTTTTCCAATAGCTTTTAAGATTATCTCAGAAGTTTTAGCATCAAGAACCAGTAAATTAGGTCTTGCTTCAAGGGTTTGTTCAAGATCTCTTCGGATAAGAGGGGATAACGCTTCGTCTTGAAGTTTAAGAATATCCTGATCGAAAACAGCTCCAGGAGTTTTTTCTAAAATGCTCAAAAGGTGAGCAAATGTTTCATCTGCAAATTCTGTTAATTGCTTTTTTTCTTCTTCCGTAGGAATGAAATTTCTTGGTTTTTCACCTGCAAGAGAATCCACTAATTGTTTTCTTTTTGCAAGCAAATCTATTCTTGCCATTTTTTCATTTCTTTTGTTTTCGTATAATTTTTTCTTTTCATATTCTATTTCTTGCAAAAGAGCATGGTTTCTTGTTTTTTGATATTCTTCATTCAGTTTATTAAGTCTTGCTTGGGATGATTTGACAGATGCTTGCGCATTACGATGTAACCTTAAGGATTTTTTTACCATGTTGTTTACTATGGCATCATGATCATAATTGTTCTCTGGGTGTCTTGCTTTTGAAATTGCATGGGCTAAGAGACTTGGTTGTTGCTTGGAAGCAATCTCAAGAAATGCATTCATTCGTTTTCTATTTTTTGAAAGAAAAAGAAGAAATTCTGCACTCTCTTCTATAAAATGAGTCAGATCTATTTCCTTCATATGATCAATTAGAACAGGGAAAAGACGTTCTGCCCCTACCATTTTGATCAGTTTTTTTTGATGAGGAATAACATTGCTAATTTCACAAACAACTTCAGGATGTTCTAAGAAAAGAGGGATCAGGTAATCTTTATATTGTTCTTCTGTGTCCTGTTGGAAAATTGTCACAACACAGTAAGGAGCCACGGGCCAAGATAAAGATTTTTCAATCAGTTGTTTTTGTTCTTCTTCTGAGAAAATATCATGAAGAACATTGATGAATTTTTTTCTGAAAAAAAGTTGGGGAAAATTGATAAAAGTTTTTTTTGCAAGGTTCCGTATCTCATGTGTAATTGAGAGTTCTGATGCTTCATTTTGTTCTTGAGAAGAGATTTGTTTAGAAGAGGCTAAAAGTTCACGATACATTTCAAGGAAAGTCTCTGGATCCTGTGTGGCAATTTTTTCAAGCACCTCTTTTGATAGATAGCCTTCTTGAAGAGCAATAGGAATGTTTATAAGCCAAAGAGATGGTGAGGACTGAAAGGCTTTTAACAAACGTTTTGTGTGTTGTGGTGGAAGAAGATCTTTCAACGTTTCCCACTCTCGTATAGCTGTTCTTGCTGAATAAGAATAAATGCCTGAATTTTGTATTTCTTCAAGAAGATGAGCCATACATAATCCTGTGAGATCAACAGGTGGAGAAGAAGGTGTTGATTTATCAAATTCTATGAGTGCATAAAAATCTGCCCAATCTGAAAGTTTTGGAAGATCCCATCCGTAATTTTGTGAATAAATAAAAAGAGCATCTCGAACTTCTGCTTTACTCATCCCAAGACGATCTATAAAAAGTAAAACAGGGATATTTTCATCGAGCATTTTTGAGATCCATGCATTTTTTTCCAAACCAAATTTTTGTGAATGCGTGACAAAGGCAGGAATGATCCTTTCTGCTACTCGAATTTTACCTTGATCTTGTATAGCAAATTGTTCTTTGGTGATCTCAGATAAACGAATTTCATCATAATCAGAGATATTTCGCATGCTTTTTTCTTTTTCGATTTCCGCGAGTCGTTGCTTTTCTTCGTGTGTCTGAAGTCTTAAAGAAAAAAAATTTCGTTTTTCAAAATCGAAGAGAATTTCTTCTTCCTCCTCACCAAGCAAGTGGAGATCTTTGAGTTCATCAATGTGTTCATAAAGAAGCGCTGCATGACTACTGAGCAATGTTTTTATGAAAGTTCGGACATAGGTGCGTTCCAGAGTCGGATCTTTAGGAGGAAAATGATATCGGTCTTCTCTCCATTGATAAAAATCCGTTTGACGTCTGTAATGATCTTCTCCCTTAACGTTATCCCACTGTTTCCATTCTTCCGTACAATCATGTTTGTAGAAGTCTAGAAGATTCTGAAGAAGTGATTCAGAAAAAGTAAAATCTTCTGCAAGACAAGAAAGAAGAGTGCTAGGACGGCCATCAAGAGGGACTTCTAATTTCACTTTATTTAAATCTTCAAAGGGAGCTAACAGAATTGCTGCAGAAAAATCTCCTTGTTTTGCACGTGTGGTGAGTTTTTTCTTTAAGTCAGTTTTTTGTTCAGGACTTAAACTTGACCAGCCAGCATAAAACACGGGAGAAAAAGCATGTCCCTCAAGAACCGTTCCAATAAAGACCGTTGCCGTTGCTTTCTGTTCTGGAGAAAACGTGTGAAACATACCATAAGCGGTATCTTCATCTAAAAACCCCTCAAGAAGAAATTGTTCAAAAAATGATTCTTTTTCATCGTCAGGAAGAGAAGTAATAGTAATTTCAAACCAGTCATACAGACGTTGTTGTTCTGCTTTTGAGACGCGTCGCAATTCAACACCACCTCGTTCTTGTGTACGTTTGCGCAATTCTTCAATGGTGTGAAGTGGTTCATCAAAAAATGAATATTCTTGTTGTGCTTTTTGTGGATACATAAAAGGATTTTATCAGTTCTATTCTATCGCATTTTTTCCATTTCGTCAGTCAAAAAAACACCTCAGTCGAGGTGCTTATTCATAAGAGATTATCTGTGAAGTTGTTGATGAAGCTCATCAAAACGTTTTTGAAGTTGAGCAATTGCTTTTCCAAGATTCTCAAGTTCTCTGCAAAGGCGATCTTTTTCTTCTTCAGAAGGAGAAAAAGAGGGGAGGGTTTCTTTTAATGGAGCTTGACCTTGAATGGGATAACCATGGGAACGCAAGAATGTTTTTGCTTCTTCTTCAGAAAAAGAGGGTTGAACTTTATGATTTTGTAGATCTTGTTTTCCTGTTTCCGTGACTGTCCAAAAGGAAGCAATATCTTCTTCATCAGGACCAATGAAAGCGAAAAAATCTTTATTTTTTTCAATGAGTCGATGTTTATAGGGCATCTTAGAGGTGGGCCAGTGATGTTTAAGGAGAGCTGAAGACAAATTTGAGGGAAGGGGGCCATCAAGCAAAGCTTCAAAAAGCAGATGATCCGCACGGAAAATTCGTCGTTTTTGTTTTCGTGCAACACATGAAGTGCGCTGTTGCTTTTGTTCCAAAATTTGTCGAATAAAATCTCTTACCCTTTCTTCATCTTCAAAACGACTCTTGATCGTTCTTTCTTTGAGCGCTGTGATTCCTTGTTCTGTCACAAACCAGAGATAGGTATTTCCAGACTTTTTTACGCGATCCATGAAACCGTAATCACGTTTGTAACGATTCGGTTGGGATTGCGGATTCATGTTGTTTGGGTAATGACGAGAAAAGACAGCCAAACTCAATACAGTAGGCAATCCTTTTTGACCATAGACATGTTCAACAGCAAGATGATCTGCAAGTACTTCAAAACGTCTTTTTTCTGAACGTCTACCTATGCTTAGAGTTGGAACATCTTGTTTGGAAAATTCATCAACTTCTGGAGCATCAACTCGATAGCCAAGTTTTTGAATTGCAGAAAGAATTTGTTCTTCTGTTAGCGAGGGAGAAAGGCTACTATCATTCACGATTTTTCTGCCACTTTTCGTAAGTTTCCAGAAGTTCGTTGATCCTGTTCTCCACTCTTTTTCAAGATGTCCTGATCTTTTTTCTTGTGAACGGAGTGGACTGACATTACTGGTATTTGTCCAAACTTGTTGAAAAATCCACAAAGATAAAGGTGAAGGAATCGCTCCGTGAAAAAGATCCTCAACAAACGCATGATTGACCAAACTCTGGCGTTTGCGGAAAAGGCGTTTTGTCGGAGGTTCATTAAGAGAAGATTCTTCCATTAAAGGCGATTGCTCTGGAGGAGGTGAAGGTGGAGGTGAAGGTGAAGGGGTGTCTTCTTTTAAGAAACTTTGAACAGGCGTAAGACCATGGTCGCGCAAAAGTTCTGCCAGATTTTTTCGTGGAAACTTTGGAAGAACACTACGGGCAACCACGTGTGCAGCTTCTGTTAATTCTCTAGACCCATTGCGGTGAAGAGGATTTTCCCGTTCCCAATAGCCATGATCGGTTAGATAGGCATGTGCTTTTCGTGCTTCTTTATGATCAGCAAAGAAATGCCAACGGAAAAGTGTGCTAATGACAGCTTTGGGGATTGGTATACCACCCAACGCTTTGTGTAACAACACAAGTTCTGTGACCAAAGGCGCATAGGCTCGATAGAGCTGTTGTTCTTCTGAAAGAGGGATTTTTGTCATGAGGTCTCCAATGGGGTAAAGAGCTGCTCTTAGCTTGCCAAGCAATAAGGAGACCGTCAAGCCGTGTCCTATCTTGACCATGTTCTGCTTACATGATATAAACCGTTTTGCGTTCTTTTCTTCGTTCAACCCCAACAAAGGAAAATAGGGCTTCATGCTCAATCCTTTTCTTTTTCGACCTGGTAATCATCTTGCTTTTGATCTTCTTCTCACTCGTCGTGGCACAACAAATGTCGCAAAGATGATTTTAGATCAACCTGAATCTTTTGAAGTCCATGAATTTGATCGAAAGAATCTTCAGCAATTTGCGTGTCCCTTTGGACGCCCACATTCTGGAAGAGTTCACGTGAAGATTCGGCCTGGGTTTAATTTTTGGTTGTTTCAAAGAGAAATGGTTTCAGGTATTCGACATATTGAGTTGATTCGTCTTGGTGTAGAAAACTAATTTTTCAAATCACTTTCTTTTTCCTCCTCTTCAGGAGGTTTTTTTGTAAAGAAAGAGAGTTGACAGAAAGGAGGAAAATTGCTAGGGTTCGCGATCAAGTTGCAGGTGTAACTTGAGGGAATCGTGTGAAAAACCCAACAACCGGAGGAGACGATGACCCGTTATCTTGCTCTTTTCACTATTCTATTTGGAGCCTTGTTGGTTCCAATGAAAAACCTTTATGCGGGGCCTTTGCCCGCACCTGCATTGGTCGAAGGCCAGTATGTTTATACAATTCCGGCAGGATTTGATCCACCGATGATTGGGGCAAGAGGCATTGCTGAAATGAATGTTGCTGCAAGCATGTTGCATTTTCCGTTTTATGTGGTTCTTGTCGACACGTTGCCTGGGAGTGGAGATGAAGATTATCGTGCTGCACAAGCCGTGGATGGTCTGGCAGAAGATTGGATGCAGGATCCGAACTATGATGTTTCCACTTCACAGATTTTTCTTCTCACATTCAATCCTCGCAAGTTTCGTTTTTTGGCGGGTGCAAAGTTTAAGAATGAAATTGGATTTGAAGGAAAAGCTCATGAGCCCTATACGAATCTATTTTTGAAGGCTGCGACGGGAACTCCTAAGGATCCAAAGTCTGGAATTATCAAGATGATGAATGCAAGTGATGACTATCTTTTCGATCAGACAGATCCTGTTAAGGTGGCAGCGCGTCAAGAAGCCGAGCGCAAGGCACGGATCGCGCGTGAAGAAGCTGAACTCAAAGCCAAGGAAGCCCGACGTTTGCAGAATGCACAAGCAGACATTGATGGGCAGATCAATCGACTTTCCAACCTTCTTAACAAGAAAGACTATCTCCCTGAAGATGTGTCTAGCTATGAATCTTTGTTGATGGATGCACGTGGCACACGTAAGGCTGGTGAGCCTGTTGTTATGCGTGAGTTCTCTGCTTCCATGAAGGGGAGTGTTGATATTCTCGAGCAGGAAGTGGGGAAACGTCAGAGTGTAGCTCGGGCAGAGCTGGCAGGTCAGATTGTTTTTTGGATGTTTGTTTTTTCTCTGATCTGTGCTTTTGGATGGCTTATTATTCGTCGTAAGAATCAGCTTCGAGATCTTCGTCTCGAGTGGCTTGCTCGTCGTGATGAATGGTCTGAACAGGTCAAGAATGCAAGTGTCCATTATTTCAACTTTTTTGGTGAGCGCGACAGTTTGGTTTCTCTTGGAACAATTGAAGGGAAGACAGCAGAACTTTACAGTGAAGTAACTTCTGAAGTCGATGCGATTTATGCGGCAGTTCGTGCTATGGAAGCACATTTGGATCGTTGCAATGCACTTGCAGTGAAAGGCAGGTTCTTGAATCTAGAACCTTTGCGTCAGGCGATGATTCGTCTTGAAGAAGAGTTTGATTTCGAAACAGGTGAAGCCAATAAGAATGATCTGTTTGCAGCTGAGACCGTGACTGTACATGTGAAGCCTGCTGCTTTTACACGTGATTTGACCTGTCGGTTCAAGATCGTGGTGGAGAAGTGGAATGCTCTCAAGCAAGCGGCCGAAGCTTCGTTCAAACCATCTCATGAGCTGTATTCCCATGCGGTTTTGGATGATCTGCTCGCGCAAGCTCAGCAACATCACATTCCAGAGTCCTGGCTTGCAGAGCATCCGCTGAGTGGAGATGATGTTTCTGATCGTCGATTCTGGGACGAGCTTGATTTGCTTCGTCGCACGGATCCTCTGGCCTATCTCAAGCGTATTGCTGTTTTGAAGGAAGAGCAGGATGTTATCGTTGCTAAGTTCGATCATCTTGTCAGTGCCGTAAAGAAGGCTTCTGCCAATCAATTGACTGCGGTTCCAACAATTCCAGAGATGGTTTTGGATCCGGATGATGACCCGCGCGTGACCTATGATCGAGCATTGCATGAGAGGAATCGTCTTGCTGGGTGTTTGGCATCGAGTCAGAGGGTGGAAGAGGTGGAGGCACAGGCAAATCGAATCGATGCCCTTTATCGCAAGTGTAAGGAACAGGATGCGATTGTCCAAAGTGCTGTGAAGAATGCTGGACTTGCGATCAAGAGTGCCAAGCAGATGGATGCGAGATCGCAAGAGATGCATGATGCGACCCAAACGCGTGTAAAGGACGCGCGTTGTGTGCATTCCTCTGTGAGCGATGGTCAGATCAGTAGTGGTCGTTCTTATTGGATGCAGGGTCGAGAAAAACTGACAAGTGCTATTACTGAGGAAGAGGAAAAGCGTTTCTTGCGTGCACAGAAGCTGGCCAATGAGGCACAGGTGCTGTTTACCAAGGCACAGTCCGACTATCAGACGGTCATGAATAGGTGTGATGATCTTGACCGCAGCAAGCAGACGTTTGAGCGTGAGCTCGTGGGTATGGAAGAAGAGCGTCGTCGTCTGGAGCGGAAGATTTCTGGGTATGGTCGCCGGTCCTCTCTGGGATATGTGCCTCCTTCCTATTGTCGTGAAGAAGCACAGGATTACGCGACTCTGCAGGTGTATCTGAATCAACAGCGACATCAGTGGCAACAGGAAGAACGCGAGGCGCGTCGAGCATATGAGGAAGAACAGCGACGGATTCGTGAGGAAGAAGAAGAGCGACGCAGACAGGAATGTCGACGTCGTGAAGCAGAAGAACGTAAGCGTCGTAAGGAAGAAGAAGAGCGTCGACGTCGTTCTTATCATTCCTCTGGAAGTAGCTGGGGTGGAGGCGGTTCGTCTTCTTCTGGCGGTAGCTGGGGTGGAGGCGGTTCGTCTTCTTCTGGCGGTAGCTGGTAATTAAACGTGAGGTGTGTGAGTTTCTCTCCACACCTTTTTTGTTTACCTTTTTTCTGCTATTCTTTTCGAAAATACTTTCTTTTATCTTTTCTTTATGAATGCATCACTCAAAAATCAATTGATCGAGATAGCAAAGGAGCACATCCCAAATACAGATGTCTCACACGATTTTGAACATACTTCGCGAGTGCTTTCAAATGCAGAACGTATTACGAGAAATGAGGGAGGTGATCTTGATATTATTATTCCGGCAGCTTTATTTCACGATCTTGTGGTTTATCCAAAAGATCATCCGAACTCAGATCAATCACAAGAAGAAAGTGCTCAAAAAGCAAAAGAACTCTTAGGAGAAGTAGAGGGGTATCCTCAAGAGAAAAGAGAAAATGTGATGAGTTGTATTAGAGAATGTTCGTTTAGTAAAGGGATTATTCCAGATTCGCTTGAATCGAAAATTTTACAAGATGCTGATGGTTTAGAAGCAACAGGGGCTATTTCCATTATGAGAACCTATTCTTCTACTGGGCAAATGAAAAGACCTTTTTATCATCCAGATGATCCATTTTGTGAACATCGTGAGCCTATGGCTAAGCTCTTTGCTTTGGATCTTTTCTATATTCGATTACTCAAAGTGGAGGGGCGCATGCATACTAAGACAGCAAAGAAGATTGCTAAGCGGAGAACAAAATTTTTGAAAACATTTTTGAAAGAGTTTAAATTAGAACGAGAAGGGAAGTAAAAAGTGAGTGCGATTCAACAAAGGCACAAACAAAAGGTTTATTGGGAGAAGAGGAGATCAGATTGGAAAAAGATGATCATTGATAAATGTCTTTTGAAAAAAATCAAAAATAGAATATAGAGAGATGAAGAAAAGAAAAAACTCCCAGTTGGGAGCTTATGCAGAAAGGAGTGATTGAAAGCATGTTTGAAGAATTTAGAGCTTGTCATTAATAGAAGTATCGATGACTTCGTCGCGCAATACATCCTCTTCAGAACCACGCTCCTGATCTCTTTCAATAATTTCCGTTTCTGCATCTGCATAATCATCATCATCTTCCTCAATATCAATCGTCAGTTCAACCCCTTTTTCTTCTTCCGCAGGTTTTGGTTTTGGTGGTGGACGCTGAAACGGCAGCAGCATGAGACACCTCCTTTTTGTGTTCAAAAGAACGGTCCACTGTGACTGTTTTTTGCTTTTTTGTCAAGGGAATTCACTATAAAAAACCACCCTTCGACAAGCTCAGGGTGGTTTTTGTGAACCGTGCTAAACTGCTGCGTATAGCTCATGTTATGACCCATCTGTCTGGTTTTCTTGAAAAGGTCTATGTTGCTTAAATCCTTGATGGGGATTTTTTCCATCTCCTTTAAAAAGAAGCATTTCTGGAAGATTATTTTCTTGTGCCCAAGCATTCATTTTTTTTCGGTGAGCTTCCATGGCTATTTGACGTTCTTCTGGGGTCATGGTTTTTAGTGCTTCCTGAAAAGCTTTCATTTCTTCTTTTTGAATGTTCAGTGCGTCTACTTGCTCTTGTGTGAGTGTGCCATCTTCAATCATTGTTTGAAAATGTTCTTCCATTTTTTGGTCGTGATCTTGTTTTATGAGATCGTGATGTTGATCAAAGACTTCTTTGACTTCATCTGGATTAAGCCCAAAACGTTTAACAAGGCTTTGTTGCAAATTTTCAAAGGGAGTTCTTTCCATATTTGAAGCAGCAAATGTCGTACTTATGCCGACTATACCAACTCCTAATGTTACAACCAGTGTTGTGAGAGCAAGAGCGGATGTTTTCTTATTCATAATGAATTTGTTTATGAATTATTTCTTTCAAAGACATCATAGAAAAAGTGTCATGAAGAAATTATGAAGCCTTGTGGATAGGTAAGGAAACGGTCACAGACGTTCCTTTGTTTGGCTCACTTTGAATCTCAATAGTTCCTTTGTGAACTTTGATGACAGAGAGAACAATCGGAAGTCCAAGACCACTGCCACCTGTTTGTCGTGAGCGACTTTTATCTACACGATAGAATCGGTCAAAGACATGAGCAAGATCTTTTGAGTGTATGCCGATTCCTGTATCAAGGATATTTATAAGAGCTTTGTTTTTCTTTTTTTTGAGATGGATCGTTATTCGTCCGCCTGTGACATTATAAATGATCGCGTTTTTAATAAGATTTGTGAGTGCTTGTATTAAGAAAAATTCATTACCTAGGAGAGTGATTTTTTCTTTTGAATCGTTTTTGAAAAAGATTTTTACCTCATTTTTTTCTGCAAGACCCTTGAGGCGTTCCGTTGTTTTAATAATAAGGGAAGAAAGATCAATAAGTTCTTTTTGAATATTTTTTTCTCCATCTTCGCTTAATTGAGAAAGTTTAAGGAGATTGTTCACAATCTCTGTCATACGAGAGACTTCTTCTAAATGACTTTCAATCTGTTTTTTTTCTTCGATTGTCTTAGTTTTTGTCTGTTGATTTTCTAAATCTGTTTGAAGAATCGCAAGAGGAGTACGGAGTTCATGAGAAGCATCACTCAGAAATTGACGTTGGCGATGATAAGCTGTTTTGATAGGACGAAGAGTGAGGCCTGCAAGACCATAACTGAAAATCCCTGCTAAGAGTAGTAATAAGCCGTTTACAAGAACAACGTGTCTTGAAAATCTGACTGAATATTTTTCATGTTTGGTATGTGGGGTTCGCGTCGTTCAATAATTTCTAAACCATTATTCATTGGTTCAAATCGAATACTCAAACGTTCTGTGAAAACATAACGACTCATTCCGCCAGAGGCAAGTAAAATCACTGCCAAAATAATGACATAAACAAGTGTGAGAGCAATCCTTGTTTTATCAAACAGGTGACTAAAGGATTCTGTAGCCTTTTCCCCAAACTGTTTGAATGCGCTTAGCATAATTTTTTGGAAGTTTTTTTCGCAAGTTTTTTAAGTGGACATCAACAACATTGCTAAAAGAATCATGGAAGCGATCCCACACATGGGAAAGAACATCTTCACGTGTGATTACCAATCCGCGATTGCGAAGCAGATATTCAAGGAGTCCATATTCACGTAAGGTTAACTCTATCTTTTTTCCTCCCACGTTTACTAATTGAGCGCGAGTATCTACTTGAAGATCATCAAGTTCGAGAACATCCGGCGTCAATTGAGGGGTGCGACGAAGGAGGGTTCTGACACGCGCAACAAGTTCTTCAAAAGAGAAAGGTTTCACAAGATAGTCATCACCTCCTAAATCGAGACCTAAAATTTTATCATCAGTTGTATCGCGCGCTGTCAGAAATAAAATAGGAGTTTGGATTCCACTTCCTCTAAGGTTTTGACAAACCGTAAGACCGTCGCGTTTAGGGAGCATGATGTCAAGGATGATCAAATCATATCCTTCTAGCTTTGCGAGTTTTTCTCCTTCTTCTCCATCAAAAGAAAAATCTACGGCATAGGGGCTGTCCCAAAACTCTCACGTAAGTGAGAGTTTTGTGTATCTGAAACAAAAAGAGTCTCCAGTGGAGATCTTATTTAGATAATTTTCTTTAAGTTGTGTGCCAGTGAGATGAGATTCCACTCAA
>Ga0209319_1001280_pt1 | contig 21420 bp, 20 predicted proteins | sample RifGroE2_FD_184000 | JGI IMG/M metagenome (GOLD analysis project Ga0209319, IMG submission 184000) | Groundwater microbial communities from Rifle, Colorado - Groundwater E2 (SPAdes) (version 2) | ecosystem: Environmental > Aquatic > Deep subsurface > Groundwater | place: Rifle, Colorado, United...
ATTCAAGCCTTTGGTATAAATCTTCTTTCTCTTGATAACTAAGTCTTGAAAGTAGTGTCTCTATTTTCATCTTTTAACCATTTTATTACAAAAATAATAAATTTCTACATCATTTTAAAACACAACCATGTTATTTCATCCGTTTCCTGTGTTTGCTCTGCGCTGGTACCTGATAAATTTACTGTTTCGGATGTCATATTTCGTAAAAGGGCACAACTTCAAGGTAAGACAAAAGAAACAAGTGAAAAGACTATTAAACCCGTGGTTCCTTTCATCGACAGTTCGAGGGTAGCAAAGGGTGACCTCAAACCAACTGAAGGGGATATATCAGGACGATTCTCTATGGCCTCTTATTCAAATTTGTCCAGTCTGACCGAAAACACACAACGCTTCAGGTACACCTTGATGCTTAATTCAAATGGGCTGCTGAGCCAGAAGGTAAATACTGAAGCTTATATTACTTTTGCCCACAGGCTCAACCAATGGGATGTTGTGAAAGCCGACATTTTTAATGCACTGCGTATCTATAGCCTGGCAGTACACTATCAGTTCAACACCAATCATGGATTGTGGTTTGGGCGTCGTATTAATCAGCGCATGGCAAGCCTTGGGGCGGTAGATGGCCTTCAATATGAGTGGAAATCGGGCGCTTTTACAACAGGAGTTATTGCCGGAAGCCGACCAGATGTTTATAATTACGGCATCAATACCAAACTGCTTCAGGCAGGTGCTTATGTGGCGCACGATTTCAAAGGTAAATCGGGGTTTATGCAGTCAACGGCAGGGGTGGTCGAACAAACCAACAATGGATATACCGACCGGAGGTTCGTTTATCTGCAACATATCAACTCGTTGTTGAAGAAGTTATACTTTTTCGGTTCAGCTGAAGTAGACCTTTTCAACAAGAAATTGATTAAGACCGATTCTTCGCTGGTTCAGGATAACTCACCAGTGGTTACAAACCTATACCTGTCGCTCCGATATCGTATTGTCAGTCAACTTTCCGTGGGAATATCATATAGTGCCCGCAACAATATTATATACTACGAAACCTATAAGACATATCTCGAAAGGCTGCTTGAACTCGAAACTTCAACAGGGTACCTATTTCAGGTTAACTGGCATCCGGGGAAGCGTATTTCCCTTGGACTCAATGCTGGTTATCGTGACCAGAAAGGCTCTCAACGGGCCTCTAAAAATCTCTATTCTTACCTGTCTTTTAACCGTTTCTTGTTTGAAAATGTAACTGCCAATGCTTCGGTTACCTTACTGGAAACTCCTTATATGAACGGCGACGTGTTCAGCTTTGGGCTCAATGGTGATTTATTTAAAGGAAAACTTTTTGCCGGAACTACATATCGTAATGTTAATTATCGGTTTGTAAGCGGGGAAACTTCCATCAGACAGCATATTGGAGAGGTGAGCCTTCTTTGGCGTACAACACGGAATTTTACCGCATCCCTGAATGCTGAATGCACCTTTGAAACTGGTGTGCAGTACCAGCGAATATACCTCAACCTGACGCAACGGTTCTGAAACAGGGGATGTTTTTTTGTAAGAAAAAAAACCAGTTTAGAGTTAAGTTGACCCTATGCTGGTTTATCAATGAATGTGCAGATAAAAATTCAGATTGAACAGCGTTTTTGTGGCATTGGTCTGACCTGGTGGTGTATATAGGGTGTGAATTGACAGGTGAAGATATCAAGACCAGTAGGTGGCATAGATGAAAAGGAGGATATTGATTACCTTTGCCATAATGAAGCAAGAACCTGACTTTTCAGCAGGCGTATTCGATGCCACCGGAAGTATGATCGATTGTAAATCTATCGGCAGAAAGGCACTATTGCCACTATTAATTTGTGAATTTATGCCACTGTTATCGCTGGCGGGTAATACAGAGTTAGAGTTACTCAGGGCTATCAATACAGACCGTAATCCTTTTTTCGACGGATTTTTCAAGGTGATAACCGATAGTGCCCCTGTCCTTTCCTTTATGATACCTGCGCTGTTAATAGTTTTTCTTCTTGTAACCGGAAATAAGCAACAAGCCCTCACTGCCCTGATAGCCGGGGTTTCAGTTGGAATTGCTGCCCTGATCAGTACAATTCTTAAGTTCTGGATCGACAGACCACGTCCGTTTATCACCTACGAATTCATTGAAAAGTTAAGTGTAGGAGGGAGCCCGAGTTTTCCTTCAGGACATACTACCGATGCATTTGCTCTCGCCATTGTGCTGGCATTAATGTTCAGAAAATGGTGGGTTATTGTCCCTTTGTTTTTGTGGGCAGCTCTTGTTGGCTATTCGCGGATGCACCTTGGTGTTCATTATCCTAGTGATGTAGGTGCCGGGATGGTCATTGGCCTGCTTGCCGGTGGTCTTTCTTTTGTAGGCCTCAAGCGCGTTATTTCGTGGGGAAGGCTGGCAAACTACATACCTGGAAGTTCATCGAAAAAATGACTTTTCTTGTATCATAGGTCTCTCGTATATTTCGCTTTAGGAGATGTTGTTTGTAATGAAGTGTTTGTCTTAATATAGGTTATCTGCCGTCATCTCTTATTTTCTTTGAGCAGTTTATAGTTTTCTCGCCTTACACATTGCACTTATAAGTGTACAGCCAAAAGGACTCTTTTCTGTCACAGGAAGGAGATCATAATACGTCAGCCCAAGCAATTGGGAATTAAAAATCAGGTATCCTTTATTTCTTTTTTCCCAATATTCTGATTACTTCAGCAGGCCCCCGGTGAAGCGGCCCCTCATCAATTTCATAGGAAGTTTCTTCAAAAGACAGCATTTCTATTCCGGAAAAATCTTCCTTTAACTGTTCGGGAGAATAGAGCAGGTCGATTGTTTTTGGGCCACTTTTTGTATTCCCAAAGTGTTTTTTATCAAAACACTCCAGAACAACAAACCCACCTGGCTTAACAAAGCCGGTAAGCCTTTGAAAAATCCTTCTGCGTAATTCTTCCGGCAGGTGCATAAAGATGATGCCCAATGCATCGAAGTGGTTTTTCGGGTAAAGCAGGGTCAAAGCATCACCTGTAACATATTCAATTGAAACACCTTCTCTGGCTGCCAGTTTCATAGCTTTATGACGTCCGGCATCAGTCAGGTCAAAGGCCGATACCTGCCAGCCTTTGCTCGCGGCATAAACGGCATTGCGCCCTTCACCTTCTGCCGGCATGAGAATTTTTCCGGGTGAATGTGTATCGATAAAAAGCTTGAACCAACCATTGGGATCAGTTCCATAAACATATTCTGGTACCAGGTACCTTTCTTCCCAAAGTTCCTTCATGGTTAGCAATTTAAGATTGTAATTTAAATCCGAGTCTTGTCCATTACAAATGATTGTACTTTTGCGACGCGTATTTATTTAAAATCATTCAAACGAATTACCCTGGTATTTGTTTTTTATGCTAAAAATTATCTGATGAATTCCACGCACCTATGGACCCGTAATTTTGTTCTGCTAACACTGTCAGGTTTTTTTCTTTCGCTGGCGTTTTATCTCTTGATTCCGACACTACCTGTTTTTATGGTGGAGGTTTTAGGTGCTGACAAGAGTCGTGTCGGTTGGGTAGTAGCCATCTATACACTGGCTGCCTTGCTTATCAGGCCATTTACAGGTTATGCTGTAGATCATTATGGCAGGAAATACATACTGTTGGTTTCGCTGGCAGTGTTTGCCGTTTTGTTAGGGTTTCACCTGCTGGTAACAACCCTCATGCAGCTACTGATTGTACGGTTTCTACATGGGTTGGCCTGGGGCGCCACTACTACAGCCAACTCAACACTGATAGTAGATATCATTCCTGAGAACAGAAGGGGTGAAGGGATTGGAATCTATGGACTGGCAATTCCGCTTGCTATGGCCTTTGGCCCGCTGGCTGGATTATGGCTGATGGCTGATGGGAATTATAGCAGGCTTTTTGGGGTAGGTACTGCTGTTGCTGCCGGAGCTTATCTCCTTACACAGTTGATGCATTTTCCTCAATTCGTCAGACACCAGCCAGGAGGGATTTCTGTGGCGCGGCTCTTTGCTTTTAAGGCGTTACCGGTGAGTATTGCAATGATGATTCTGATGATGAGTTATGGCGGTGTGATCTCATTTGTTACCCTTTATACCCTTGAATTGGGCTTGGGCAGTGCTGGCATTTTTTTCACCGTTTATGCAGTAGGTCTCTCTATCTCCCGGCTTTCTTCCGGTAAGATTTTCGATCGAAAGGGTCCGGGTTTTATCGCACCGTTAGGTTTGATATTAGTGACTATCGGAATCTCTCTGCTGTGGATTATGCATAATTATACAGGGTTTATGCTTGCCGGGCTGTCAATCGGTTTGGGATATGGGATCATTTTTCCTACTTTCCAGGCCATGGTCAACAATCTGGTTGCCCCGTGGAGAAGAGGGGCGGCCAACTCGACACTCTTCACAGCTTTGGATTTGGGGATAGGTATAGGAGCCATTATTACGGGTTATCTGGCCTCGCTTGTTGGGTTGGTGAATGCCTTTGGAATACTGGCCATCATTACTTCTACAGGTTTGATATGGTATCTGGCCGTCGTTCAGCCGCATTATAGAAGGAACAGGGTTACACAGGATTTAACAATGTAACGACCTGAGATGCTATAGTTCCGGGGTTTGTAAAGACTGTATAAAGTACCGAATGTTAGTATTGTCATTGATTATTTTCGGAAAAATGAAATTAAATTAAAGCGATCTTCTTGTCTTCTGTTCCTTCAGTAATTGAGTTGAAAACCATTTTATCCTTTAATCCCGATTAGGTTTTTAAAAACCTCCCCGTATCTTTGTAGCTATGATCAATGGTTCACAAATGTTCGCCGTTTTGCTTCGCTGGCGAATAAGGAATGTCAGCGAACAACAGTTCGTATACATTGTCAGCTTCATCGTAGGTATCCTTAGCGGTTTGGCTGCCGTGTTACTTAAGAATACACTGTATTATACTCATTACCTTCTGTCGGATGGGTTCAATTATGCAGCGAAGAATTACCTCTACTTTGCCTCCCCTCTGGTTGGGATAGTTCTGACCGTTTTGTTTGTCAGGTATTTTGTACGCGATAGCATTAGCCATGGTGTGAGCCGTATTCTTTTTGCCATCTCGAAGAATAATAGCCTGATAAAGGCTCATAATACTTACTCATCGATTATTGCCAGTACACTTACCATTGCCTTCGGCGGATCTGTTGGGGCTGAGGCTCCGGTGGTGTTAACAGGGAGTGCTATCGGGAGTAATATTGCCCGGATCTTCAGGCTCGACTATAAGATGGTAACCATCATGGTAGGCTGTGGAGCTGCTGGCGCCATTGCGGGTATCTTTAAGGCTCCGATAGCAGGATTGGTTTTTGCACTGGAAGTTCTCATGATTGACCTTTCCATTGCCACCATCATGCCATTGTTAATCAGTGCTGTGACCGCCTCTGTTGTAGCATACTTTCTACTGGGCGAAGGCGTGTTGTTCTCATTTCGTATTGAGGAACATTTTGTACTCACCAATATTCCGTGGTACATTTTGCTTGGGATTGTCTGTGGGTTTATTTCGCTCTACTTTACACGTGTTTCTATGGCCATTGAGGTTAGGGTAAAGAAAATAAAACCATGGTGGTTAAAGCCTCTCGCAGGGGGAATTGTTCTGGGTGGATTGATCTTTATCTTCCCTTCACTGTTTGGTGAGGGATATGAGGTACTTCACGCGATGGTAAATGGAAGAGGAGAGGAGGTCATTGAGCAATCTGTTTTTGGTTTTGCTACAGATAATGAATGGATGTTGATCGGGGTATTGGGGTTGATGATGGCTTTCAAAGTTGTCGCCATGGCAGTTACCAATTCTGCAGGAGGTGTTGGTGGTGTTTTTGCCCCGACTTTGTTCATGGGAGGTGTCGCGGGCTTTTTTACCTCACGTTTGCTCAATGCTACTTTCAACATCGGGGTGTCTGATGCAAAGTTTGCTTTGGTAGGGATGGCTGGTCTGATGGCTGGTGTTATGCATGCTCCCCTCACAGCCATCTTCCTGATTGCCGAAATAACAGGAGGGTACCAGTTGCTCACCCCGTTGATGATTACCAGCACGATTTCTTTTCTGACCATTCATTATTTTGAACCTTATTCAATCTACACCAAGATGTTGGCTCAGCGTGGAGAACTCATCACACACCATAAAGACAAGGCGGTGCTGTTAAGGATGAAGGTGAGTGACCTGTTGGAAACGAATTTCTGTACAGTTTCAATGGACATGACACTGGGGCAGTTTGTACAGATTGTGTCCAAATCAGAACGCAATATCTTTCCAGTTGTCGATTCCGACAATACATATCTGGGTGTCGTATTTTTGAATGATATAAGGCACATGCTTTTTGATCATTCGCTCTACAACGAAATCACTGTAAGGCAGTTGATGTTTATGCCCGACGTAAGTGTATCTCCCGATGATTCGATGGAAGATGTGGCTTCGGTATTTCAACAGACAGCCCATTATAACCTGCCGGTCATCAAGGATGGCAAGTATGTGGGGTTTGTCTCAAGAGCCAATGTTTTCTCCCGTTACAGAAGACTTTTGAAGGACTCATCGGATGAGTAACCGGGTAGTTATCTGGCCCCAGATATTTATTGATAATCATTAAAAGCGTCCCCTTTTTTACAGGCTTCGAAAGGTATTCGTTGCAGCCTGCCTCCAGTGACCGTTGCTTGTCGGCATGGAATACATGTACCGTTACAGCAACAATGGGTAATTCTTTATAACGTGAATCAGATCGGAGTAACCGTGTAATGTCAAGTCCGCTGATGCTTTCCCGGAGCGAGATATCCATCAGAATCATCGCAACCTTCTCCTTTTCCAGCACATCAAATACTTCACGATTGTTGCCTGCGATGATTGGACGGAATTCCCTGCTGAGAATGACCTCCATATAGAACTGACTGCCCGTATCATCTTCAACAACCAATATTACCGGCAGGCTGTTTGCCGATGGGTTGTTACTGTTATCAGCTTTTAATTGCATGTGGGGAGTTCTATTATTTGAATCATTGTTGTTCAAATAAATAGTTGTGTATTTACCTGACAATAAGGCAAAAAGCCATTGGCAAACCATCAATTCAAGGCAAAAGGGAAAAAGGGACTATTTGATGAAGAGAATACAATATCAAACTTATCGGCAAAGGGTAATATTTTGGAAAGAATTAGTATGGTGATAGACTTTGAGAAATTTCGTCCAATGCCAGAACCCAATCTTTTGAATACAAAAAATAAGAGCAATGCAGGGGCAAAACCTTTTAAGGTTGTGTTGATGTTTAAAATAATGATATTATAACGCTATTATGTACTTAGCGACTGTCAGGCAGAGTACCAGATATTAGACCGGACAAGCTTTAAAATTTTTTTTGGATTCGAAGCTGGTGATAAGGTACCTGACGAAAAAACGGTTTGGACTTTTAGATAGAAGTTAACAAAGAAAGGAATTGTAGAGCTGTTGTTCGCACAATTCCTGCAGTTTCCGGAGGAGAAGAACCTGATCTTTAATGAAGGGAAATTAGTCGATGCAAGCTTTACCATAGAACCACGCCAGCGCAATACACGAGAGGAGAACGAAAAGATAAAAAAAGGAGAAGGTGATGGTTTGTGGAAAGACCAACCTGCCAAAAAAACAGCACAAAGATATTGATGCACGTTGGATAGAGAAAAATGGAGAGAGGTATTATGGTTATAAGAACCATGCAAAAGTGGACTCCAAAAGCAAGTTTATCAACACATTTGTAGTAACAGATGCTTCAGTACATGATTCACAGGCATTAGATGGGTTACCGGATAAAAAGACAGAGGCCAGGCATTATACGCAGACAGCGCATACACAGGCGAGAAGCAGAAGATAACAATCAGGAAATACAGGCTCGAAAACAAGGTCCGTGAAAAAAGCTACTGAGGCACCCCATTAACAAAGAAGCAAATAGAGGAAAATCGAATAAAATCGAAAACAAGGGTTCGTGTTGAACATGTGCTTGGTTTTATGGAGCAAAACATGAACGGGTTGTATGTCCGATCCGTGGGAATTGCGAGGGCAACTGGAATAATTGGACTGATCAACCTGACATATAACCTTTTTCGATTTGAACAAGTATGCAGATTAAAGCTGTTCGCCGTATAAAACACTGTAATACACGATTGTATAACTGTATTTTGAAAATATTTGACACGAAATATTATATTTTTCAAACAGGTATGGATTATTATCCTGTTAAATTTTATTATTTCACAAAATCAAATTTGCAATAGCTATTAATTTTCAATTAGAAATGTCGAAAAATGAAATTTTAGAATCCACTTTAACATAGAAATGAAATAGCAGCTAATGCCGGCAGATAGAATCTAAATACCCCAACAAGCCCTAATCCAAGAAATAGACAGATCCTCTCGGTAGTGCTTTATTTCTGGTTGAAAATAACTTCCGGGTTGTGATAACTGCGTTTTCCATGTCGGGCTTTGCCTGATAGGAGAAGGAAATTTTTACATGCATTTTTATAAAACCTTACGATGAAAATTGTGTGTGACAGACAAGTAAAGATCACCAACATGCAACCGGGAGTCAATCTTCAGAAGACGGACCATCATAGATAGCAATGTATGGGCTTATGGTTTCGGTATAATGACCGGAATCAGGACGTTGTAATAAATCATGGTTTCTTAAACCGGAAATGGCTGGTGTATTGAGGCATAGTGATGTCTTTAAACAATTCTTTGGCGAGATAAATATAAACAAGTAGGATGGAGGCCATGATCAATTACTATCTCCATGGTGGGGCAAAACAAAAGACAGTTTTGCGAGATAATTGCTTCATTGGAAATGTGTGATTGACGTAAACTTTTGCAAAAGTTGTGTAATACTTTTCAGTTTAAAGTTGCTGAATTTTGTACTAATTATTCAAAGTATGAAATTCACTTTTAAAACAAGATTATTATGGCAGAAATTAAGATTGAACCAAAAAAAAAGGTTTGGCTCTGGCTGTTAATAGGCTTTGTAATAGCTGTATTGCTTGTATATTTCCTGCTGTTTCGTGATAACGGCAAGAACATGGAGGCAATAACTGAAGCAGATAACATTACTAATACGAACGAATCTGACCTCCTATGGGTAAAAGAAAATAACAGTACTGTTGCGGCTTATGTAAACTTTATTGAATCCGGTAAGGATAAGATGAGTCTTGACCATGCATACACTAATGAAGCACTACTAAAACTAATGGCAGCTACAAAAGCTATTGCCGGTGAAGTTGGATTTGAAGTTGAGGCAGATTTAGAAAAGGTAAAAGAATATGCAAATATGATTACAAAGGATCCGTTTGAAACAACACATGCAGATAACATCAGAAAGGCAGATGATATCTTGACCAATGCATTGCAAAACATTCAAAAGGCAAAATTCCCGGGTTTGGCAGATGAAATTGACGAATTAATAAGTGCTTCAAAATCAATAAAACCGGGAATACTTACGCTTGAGCAAAAAGATGAAGTTAAGAATTACTTTGCAAAAGCTTCTGATCTCCTGAAAAAAATGAATTGATATATATGATTTATAATAAAAAAATAAAATGACGACAGACACAAAAAAAAATCTTTTTAAACTGGATGAATTATCCGGTTATAAAGTGGCTGAAAATTATAGCGATGTAAGGGGCTGGGATGTAAAAGATGCAAATAACCGTACTATTGGAGTAGTGGATCATTTGCTGGTAAATAAAACTGCCGAACGTGTGGTTTACCTTGATGTTGAAGTAGATACTGCTTTGATCGAGGAAGGGCATGATACGTATCAGGATCGTGCAAGTGCCGGGGTTCATGAATTTTTAAACGAGGAAGGTGAAAATCATCTGATTATTCCTATCGGAATGGCAATTTTAGATGAGAAGAACAAATTTGTAAGTACAAAACAAATTGATAGTTCTACTTTCGCTAAAGCGAAACGGTTTAGAAATGGAGATGTTATAGATTTTCCATACGAATTGAATTTAATTCGTCATTACAGGGGCGATAACACGATTCACAGTTCGAATATGATCGACGGATTTTATGATCGTGAAGAGTTTAACAATAGTTTTTAACGCATAGATTTGGAATAATTCAAAATGGAAACACTTACAAAAGAATTGATCCGGGAGCTTCTGGAAGTAAATCAGCCGACTTGTCTTTCGCTTTATATGCCTACCCACCATACGTATCCTGAGAATCTTCAGGATAGCATTCTTTTTAAAAATCTTGTTCAGCAAATGGAGGAATCGCTGCTACAGAAATATTCAGTCACTGAAGTGCAAAAACATCTTGAACCTGTAAATGCCCTTGTTAACGAACATAATATTTGGGATCACACCTTCGAAGGACTGGCGGTTTTTAGTGCAAAAGGAATATTAAAGGTCGTCAGATTACATAAATCGGTCGGGAAATTGGCAATGGCGGCCGACAGTTTCCATACCAAACCACTACAGCAATATTTGCAATCGGTTGACAACTTCCACGTTTTGTGCTTAACTCTTCAGGATATTCGTCTTTTTGAAGGCAACCGGCACTCACTTACTGAGGTTGAACTCACTGGTGATACTCCAAAAACCATAACTGAAGCACTTGGTGATGAATTGACAAACAAGCATACAACTGTTGCATCGTATGGCGGTTCCGGAGGTGAAAGTTCGCCCATGCACCACGGTCATGGTGGTAGGAAAGAAGAAATTGAAAAAGATACTGAACGGTTTTTTCGTGCAGTTGCCAATGCAATTTACGAGAATTATTCAAAATCTTCAGACCGGCCACTTATACTTGCTGCTCTACCCGAACACCACAGCCTTTTCCGGAAGGTAAATAAAAACCCGTTATTGTTATCAAAAGGAATTTCTATTAATCCTTCGTCAGTTTCACCGGATCAACTGGCAAAAATGGCCTGGGAAATAATGGAACCCGAATATAACCTGAAACTTGACAGTCTGGTTGAACGGTTTGAGCAGTCAAGGTCAAATGGCAAAGGCAGTGATGACTACAAAGAAGTTGCTGTGGCGGCAGTAGAAGGACGGGTTGATACGCTTATTGTTGAAGCCGACCGGATTATTGCAGTCAGGGTAACAAATCTTACTACAGGTAATACACAAAAGAAAGATTTGACAAATCCAAAATTCGATGATCTGCTTGATGATATGGGAGAATTGGTATTAAAGATGGGTGGACAGGTGATGGTTCTTCCAACCGAAAAGATGCCTTCTGAAACCGGGCTGGCAGCAATATTTCGTTATTAATCAAAACCATGAAACAGAATGCAGATTCAATTTAATACAGACAAAAATGTAATCATGGATGAAGAACAAATTGCTTCTTCTACCTTTTTAATTTCAGAAGACCTAAGCAGGTTCAGTACACAGATAACCCGTCTAAAAGTTCATCTCTCCGACGAAGATGGCAATAAAGACGGGTTTACCATTAAGCACTGTATGGTGGAAGCCCGTCTTGCCGGCATGAAACCAATTGCTGCTACCGACCACGCTAATACCCACGTACTGGCTATTTTGGGTGCTATTGACAAATTGAAAGCTTCATTGGAAACGATAAGTGGACATATAAAAAGTTATTAACGGCGACAATTTCACTTCTTTTATCCCGGCATCCGGTTGGTAATGTCTTTGCAAGGATTGGTAATTATTATTTAGGTAAAAACAATGGCGATTTTTAATTGTACAATTTTATCGCGTCTTGAGTATGCCATCATAATTTCAGCAGAGATTTCAAGCTTAATTTATAACTCAGAACATGTGGTTTTCCAAATCAATAGAAGAAGTCCTTAGAGAAATCAATGTTGATGATTCGTCGGGACTTTCTGAAGAGGAAGCAATAGTCAGGCTTGAAAAATTCGGTATTAATCAACTGCGATCGAAAAAGAAAAAGAACATTTTCCAATTGTTTATTGGCCAACTTCAGGAGTGGCTGATATACATTTTGTTTGTGGCAGTGGTTGTTACACTTGTTATGGGTGAATATGTTGATGCCACCATTATCATCCTTGTCATAATTACCAATGCTGTACTTGGTGTAATTCAGGAAGTGAAATCCGGGATGGCAATTGAGGAACTTCAGAGAATTTCATTTCCAAAAGCACTTGTTCGCCGAAACGGAGAGGTGAAAGAGGTAAATGCGCACGATGTCGTACCTGGTGATATTCTGATTCTAGATGCCGGACGTTTTATCTCCGCGGATATTCGTTTAATTGAGTCAGCAGATCTTCAGATAGAAGAATCAGCACTCACCGGTGAATCTGTTCCCGCTGGTAAAGATGCATCACAGGTTTATAGCGATCTTAAAACTCCATTGGGCGACCGCGCCAATATCGCGTTTATGTCAACCCTTGTAACCCACGGAAGAGGAGTTGGGGTTGTAGTAGAGACCGGTATGAATACTGAAGTCGGTAAAATTGCCACGCTCATTGATACCGAAAAGAAGGAGAAAACTCCTTTGGAAATCAGGTTGGATAAGTTAGGCAAAACGCTTGGAATGTTTGCCATTGGAATTTGTGTTGTCATTTTTGTCATTGCAATAATTCAGGGTCGGGATTTAGCCGAAATGTTTATTTTATCAGTTTCTCTGGCGGTGGCAGCTATCCCCGAAGGGCTTGCCGCCATAGTAGCGGTTGTGCTTTCCATTGGCGTTGCCAACATGTCGAAGAAAAAGGCCATAATAAAAAAATTGCCTGCTGTTGAAACACTTGGTTCGGTCAACATAATCTGTTCCGACAAAACGGGCACACTAACCCAGAATAAAATGACAGTAAAAGCTTATTTCAACCTCGAAGGTGAAATAGCTGTCGAACGTAATTCAAGTAACAGTACAACTGATGATGCAAAATTGCTTGCCAAAGCCATGATTCTTTGCTCGGATGCAACTTACGAAAACGAGCACGGAACAGGTGATCCAACAGAAATTGCGCTACTGCTTCTGGGAGATGATTTTCAGATTGACAGAAAAAAATTAAGTACTCAGGTCAGTCGTGTCAGTGAGTTTTCTTTCGATTCCGACAGAAAATTAATGTCAACTCTCAACAAGGAAAACGCAAGATTTCATGTCTATACGAAAGGGGCAATTGGAAATCTTATCAATATTTCAACACGGGTTTTAGAAAAAGGAAAGGTAATTCCGATAAATGAAGAACACAAAACAAGGTACCTTGAGGCAACGAAAGAAATGTCGGATAGGGCGCTCCGTACACTTGGTGTGGCTTATAAACCTGTCAGTTCCATTATTGAAGGTTCTGAAATGGAGAAAGACCTGATTTTGGTTGGGCTTGTCGGGATGATTGACCCTCCCCGGCCGGAAGTGAAAGAGTCAGTTCAAAAAGCAAAACTTGCCGGTATTACTACCATCATGATTACCGGCGATCATAAGAATACTGCATTCGCCATTGCCCGCGAACTAGGGATGGTTGACTCAATTGAGCAGGCTATTACCGGAGAGGAGATTGATGCTTTCTCTGATGAAGAGTTCGTCGTTAAAATTTCTGATTATCATGTGTTTGCACGTGTTTCACCGGAGCATAAGGTAAAAATTGTACATTCACTGAAATTAAAGGATAACATCGTAGCCATGACCGGTGATGGGGTAAACGATGCACCCTCGCTCAATGCTGCCGACATTGGTGTGGCGATGGGTATAACCGGTACCGATGTCGCCAAAGCAGCATCTGATATGATTCTGATGGACGACAATTTTGCAACCATCGTTTCTGCCATCGAACAGGGCAGGACTATATACAGTAATATAAAAAAGGCCGTTATCTTTCTGCTTACCTGCAATTTGGGGGAAGTAATTGCAATGTTTGTTGCTCTTCTGATAGGTTTGGAAGCCCCATTAATCGCTACCCAGTTGTTGTGGATTAACCTCATAACCGATTCATTTCCCGCAATTGCATTAGGTATGGATCCAGGGAATCCGGACGTGATGAAAGAAAAACCACGCGATGCAAAAGAGAGTTTCTTTGCAAGGGGCGCAGTAATCCATCTTATACTTGGTGGTATATTAATTGGTTCATTGACAATTCTGGCTTTCTGGTTTGGTTATTACGAACATGGATACAGCCCGTTTGATCATTCAGCACCGGATAATACCGTTGAATATGCCCGGACGATGGCTTTTATGGTATTGGTAATATGCCAGTTGTTTTTCTCTCTTGCAGTCAGAGACAGCTCAAAATCAATCTTTCAGATTGGGTTTTTTTCTAATAAATACGTGGTTGGAGCCATTGTACTTGGTGTGCTGCTTCAATTAGTCGTTATTGGTATTCCTGTAATGCAAAAGGCATTTCATTTGCAAATGCTTGATTTAAGGGGTTGGCTAATTGCAATTTTCTTAGGTTTGATTCCGCTGTTGGTTATCGAGATTGTCAAAATATTTATTCGTGTACGGGTAAAACATACAAATGTGTGGATGATGTAACTCTTTAAAAGAATTCTGTAAAACTTCTTCTGTTGCAGGCTCCTATCTTCGTTTCTGCAAAATTCATTAAAAACTCATACAAATGAAAGGAAATAAAGAATTACTTATCGTCCTGAACTCGCTTCTGGTAGATGAACTCACAGCCATAAACCAATATATGGTTCATTCTGAAATGTGCGAAAACTGGGGCTACAGAAAGCTTCATAATGCCATCAGAAAACAGGCAATGGATGAAATGCACCATGCAGAATGGCTAATTGAACGAATCATATTTTTTGAAGGTACACCAACAGTTTCCAAACTCAATCCAATGAAAATTGGCAAAACTGTTTCAGAAATGATTAGCAATGATAATCAGGATGAACTTGATGCCATTCATGCCTATAATAATGCAATCAGACTTGCCAGGGAAACTGATGATCAGGGTACTGTTGACCTGCTGACCAAAATACTTAAAATGGAAGAAGGCCATGTTGATTGGGCTGAAATACAACGAGATCAAATTGGACAAATGGGGATAGAGAATTATCTGGTCAGTCAAATTGATAGTCAGGAAAGCTGATTTGCTAACACTATTACCAAAAAATTTCAAAAGGCACTTTCTCTTGAAATTTTTTAAAACTGTCTGTCAATTATAACTGTCAAAATAATTCTAAGTATATGCCATCATTAGCAGCATTATCTATAATTGATTTCTCCAATAAAGTAGAACAACAAAAAGTAAAAGAAAGGGCAAGAGCTTTATTTTCACCATCTTTTCCGCAGGTAGATAGGATGATGAGTGCTTTTGACAACACAGAAATCAAGAATAGAAATTTATGCAAACCTCTTGACTACTACGAAACTATGCATTCATTCGAGGATCAGAATGCCGAATACATTCGTATTTCTCTTGAATATTCTGTCAAAACGATTGAAGATTGTATTTCTTCAGCTCAGATTAACAAGGACGAAATTACCGATCTGATTTTTGTTTCGACGACCGGACTTTCGACTCCAAGTTTAGATGCGCTTATCATCGACAAGATGAGACTAAACCAGAATATCAGCAGGATGGCTATTTTCGGTTTGGGCTGTAGTGGAGGAGTTTCCGGATTTGCAAAAGCAAGCATTCTGGCGATCGCGAATCCAAAGGCCATCGTATTGCTTGTGGCGGTTGAATTATGTTCGCTCACTTTTTTACGCAACGATTTCAGTAAAAGCAATTTTATCGGGTCAAGTTTATTTGCCGATGGTGTAGTCGCCTGCATTATCACAGGTGATAATATTGCCAATAAGACCAGAAACGCTTTTACATATACGGCTTCACAAAGCAAATTGTATTACGATACACTAAATGTTATGGGCTGGGAATTTGTCAACACCGGTTTTAAAGTATTGTTTTCATCTGATATTCCTACGATTATAGCTGAAAATATACATAATGATGTTACTTCCTTTTTAGAAAAGCATCACCTGAATATTTCTGATATAAAAAATTTTATTTTTCATCCGGGTGGGAAAAAAGTGCTGGCAGCTTACGAAGAAGCTTTATTGGCAGAAGGCGATTTTCTGAAAAATACACGTGAAGTGATGAACGACAATGGGAATATGTCAAGTACCACTGTTTTGTATGTGCTGGAAAGATTCTTTACGCAAGGCTTTGAAGATGGCTATGGATTAATGGTATCAATGGGTCCTGGCTTTTCGAGTGAGATGGTTTTACTGCAAATGAACAAAAAGTAAAATGGTATTTATTCTCTTCATATCATTTGTCGTACTGCTCCGAATCGGGGAATTGTTGCTATCTAAAAGTAATGAAAAGTGGCTGTTACGAAATGGAGCTGTGGAATATGGGCAAAAGCATTATCCTTTCATTGTAGCACTTCATGTTTTATTTATTATCTCTGTAATTTTCGAATATTCGAGGCAACCAAATCCAACGTACAGTTTATTCTTAATCATTTCTTATTTTGTGCTACTTTCCCTTAAAGCCTGGGTTATTTTATCACTGGGGAAATTCTGGAATACTCGCATTTATCGCATCCCCGATATTCCATTAATAAACAAAGGACCTTTCAGATATTTCAAGCATCCGAATTACCTGATTGTAATTGCTGAAATTGCTGTTATTCCATTGATTTTCGATCTGTACTATACCGCAATAACATTTTCAATGCTTAATGTGATCATGCTATTTACACGGGTTAAAAATGAAAATAAGGCACTTCAGATTTGAGATAATGACAAAAATTAAAGACAGATAAAAACAGATTATGATGATACAACATTTGGTTAAAATAAAATCGATCAAGCATATTACTCATGATGTGTTGATAATTGTTACCGAAAGGCCACCTCACTATAGCTTCAATCCCGGACAGGCTACTGAAGTTGCAATAAACAGGAAAGAATGGAAGGATGAGAAAAGACCTTTTACTTTCACTTGCCTGCCTGACGATGATTTCCTCGAATTTACCATCAAAACTTATCCTTCACATAAAGGTGTAACCAATGAACTACTTCAGGCAAAGAAAGATGATGAGTTGATTCTGCACAATGTTTTTGGAGCAATTGCTTACAAAGGTGAAGGCATATTCATTGCAGGAGGTGCGGGAATTACACCTTTTATAAGCATATTCAGGTATCTGCAAGCGAGAAATAAACCAGACAATAACAAACTCATTTTCGCAAACAATACAAAAGCTGATATCATACATGAACAGGAATTTAAAAGCATGTTAAAAACAAATTTCATTAACATTTTATCTCATCAGGATGTAGAGGGATATGCACATGGCCTGATCAACGCAGATTTCCTGAAGGCACACATTACCGGTAGCGTTAAAAATATTTATTTGTGTGGGCCTCCTTCTATGATGAAAGCAGTAGAAATGCAACTTGAAAATTTGAATATTGATGAAAATTTAATAGTTAAAGAGGCATTCTAAGCGACAAAATATTTAATTGAATTTTCATACAACTACTAACCGTTTTGCAGTAATTTCAAAAAAATATATCTATGTTCAATTTTAATTACAGTTTCGGCGACTCATTGCGTATAGATGAAACAGGATTATATACTGTAATAATTGGTTGATAAGATGAACCTTATATGAATTCGAATAGCAAAAAAAATAATTAAAAAGAAGAATAAACATGCCAGATTTTGGATCACCCTTTACGAAATTAGCAAGCTGCTGTAAACTAACGGATACAGAACTCGTGGGAGCGATTCGTTTCATGGTTGCTGCTGAGTATGAAGCAACACAGCTTTACTTGCAGATTGCCAGGCCAACCGGTTACAGTCTGGCAATAAATGTGCTCAAAGGCATTGCAGATAAAGAAGTTGTACATGCCGGAGAGTTTTTGCTATTGCTCCGCGAACTTGCCCCTAATGAGAAAATTTTTTATGTCAGGGGGGTAAAATCAATAGAAGAAAGAATTTTAAAGGCGAAAATCAAAAAGTTATGAAAACAGCAAACAAATCCGTACTTCGGGCATTGCCTCGTTCTTATGATGCCCGTGAGCCAATCATTGATCAGCTTATGCTGGAAATTAATTATGGCAAACACCACATAAACTGTTGTGAAGATTTCATAACTGCCATTAAAGGCACTGAAATTGAATCAATGGTTATACAGGACATAATCAGAAATTTAAGCAAATTTCTTATGGCCTTCAGAAATAGCGATCGTGTTTTTCTTTACCATGCTTCTTATCGGGGAGGCATTAAGGATTTTGGAGATGGCTTACCAACCGGAAATATGTCAGATGTCCAAACTGAATCGTTTACCTCCTTCGATGAGGTTGAAAAGCAATTTTCGAATGCCTGTAAAACCCTGTCAGGCAGGAGCAAGGCATGGCTATGTCTTGATGATAAGGGGTACCTGTATATTGGTTCAACTCCGGATCAGGATATTCCTCAAATAGATATCGATACCGAGAAGGGAATCCTTCTGACTGAAATTGATGCAATGGAACGCGCATACTATCAGAAATATCTGAACAAAAGACCTGTTTACATTGATACATTCCGGAATGTCGTGAACCGATCAGAAGTAGCAAAAAGATATGAAGAGGCTTTAAACTGAATTATAATAACAATTGAATTTCAACAATCTTAAAATTTTAAAAAATGGAAAATGAAATTATTGCCATGCCACGCATCGGCGACAAAGCACCTGAATTTGAAGCGATAACAACACAAGGGAATATTAATTTTCCTGGTGATTACTCAGGGAAATGGATCATTCTTTTCAGCCATCCGGCTGATTTTACACCGGTCTGCACATCAGAATTCATGACATTTGCGAGTATGCAAAATGAATTTATTGCCCTGAACGCTCAATTGGTTGGGTTGTCAATTGACGGATTATACAGTCACATTGCATGGTTGCGTACAATAAAGGAGAAAATAGTGTTCAAGGGTATGAAAAATGTTGATGTTACATTTCCGTTGATTGAGGATATTACAATGGACATAGCCAGGAAATATGGAATGATACAACCAGGCGAAAGTAACACCAAGGCTGTAAGGGCCGTATTTTTTATCGATCCGGCGGGAACCATAAGGGCCATTATTTATTATCCACTTTCGTTGGGGAGAAACTTTGACGAATTGAAAAGAGTAATAATAGCCTTGCAAACTGCCGACGCGTACGGCGTTTCCACTCCGGCTAATTGGAATCCCGGCGATGATGTTATTGTTTCAACAGCATCTTCGTGCGGAGCCGCGAAAGATCGTATGGAAAATAAGGATGAGAATGTAACTTGCTATGATTGGTTTTTTTGCACAAAAAAACTATCTGTCGAACAGGTAAAAAATGCACCTGTTAAAAAGTAGCGCAGACTATTAGTCAGATCATTAATATGTATTAAAAGCTAATCATGAGTAAAAACGTTTCGGACCAACTGGTGGAAACATTGGTTGAAGCTGGTATCCAAAGGATATATGCAGTAACAGGCGATAGCCTCAATCATGTAAATGCCGCTGTAAGTCGTAACGGTAAAATTAAATGGATTCATGTTCGGCACGAAGAAACGGCTGCTTTTGCAGCCGGTGCTGAAGCACAACTGAATGGCCTGGCCTGTTGTGCGGGCAGCAGTGGCCCCGGACATGTCCATTTGGTAAACGGGTTATATGATGCACACCGTTCATCGGCTTCCGTATTGGCTATTGCTTCAACAATACCTGCCAAGGAGTTTGGAACAGGTTATTTTCAGGAAACAAACACCATTAAATTATTTGACGATTGCAGTTGTTACAATCAGATAGCCACAACACCAGTACAATTGCCACGAATGTTGCAGGCCGCTCTCCAGAATGCAGTACATAAAAAAGGCGTTGCAGTTATTGGGTTGCCCGGTGATATTACCAATCTTCCCGCGGAAGTGGCTGAAACGACAACCTCACTTTTCAGGAATAAGCCTGTTGTCAGGCCATCAGAAGATGAGTTGTTGCAACTGGCAGAAATGTTAAACTCGCACAAGAAGATCACTATATACTGTGGATTGGGTGCTGCTGAGGCACATAAGGAAGTAATTCAATTGGCTGAAAAACTCAGGTCACCTGTGGCTTATTCCTATAAAGCAAAGATGGCGATTCAGTATGATAACCTTTATGAAGTGGGACTCACCGGCCTGCTGGGACTTCCATCAGCCTATCACGCTATGCATGAATGTGAATTGCTGGTATTATTGGGTACCGATTTTCCTTATACTCCATTCATGCCCGCTAAAAATGTGATTATTCAAATTGACATTAAACCCGAAAACCTCGGGCGAAGGGCTAACCTTGATCTGGGCCTTTGTGGAGATGTGAAAGACACCTTGCTGGCACTTTTGCCTCTTTTGGAAAAAAAGGAAGATTCTGTATTTCTTAATCAGCAATTGGATTTTTATCAGGAAGTAAAAAAGAATTTGCAGTCGTATGTAAAAGACACAGGGAAACCCAATGAAATCCATCCTGAATTTGTCGCTTCTGTGATTAATGAACTTGCTGCCAATGATGCCATTTTCACGGTTGATACCGGAATGAGTTGTGTGTGGGCTGCACGCTACATTGATGGAACAAGCAAGCGAAGAATGCTGGGTTCGTTCAATCATGGTTCAATGGCAAATGCAATGCCACAGGCAATAGGTGCTGCGCTTGCCCGCCCTGACCAACAGGTGATTGCCTTTTGCGGTGATGGAGGTATCTCGATGATGTTGGGTGACCTAATGACCATTGTTCAATATCAGTTACCCGTTAAGATCATTGTTTTTAACAACCGGTCATTGGGAATGGTGAAGCTTGAAATGCAAGTAGCCGGGATTCCCGATCTGGAAACTGATATGTTAAACCCAGACTTCATAAAAATAGCTGGAGCGATGGGAATGACAGGTATTGAAATTGATAACCCGGATGATGTAAGATCAGGAATAGAAAAGGCATTTAAGCATGATGGTCCTGTATTGGTTTCAATTCAGACTGATCCGAATGCCCTCGCCATGCCTCCCAGATTGGAATTTGAGCAGATGAAAGGCTTTGCTTTATATATGGGCAAAATGATGTTAGGCGGACGTATGGATGAGGTATTTAAAATTATTTCATCCAATTATAAACATTTAGGTGAAATAATTTAAATGTTCTTCCCGGAATTGTGTGAAACAATCCGAAGACCAAAATATGAATGATCCTGATTCTTTCAGCACATTCTACATCCCTGAAGGTTGTAGTATAAACTCTTTATTTAGATAGTCAACGATTTATTTGATAAATAGAAATGCATTCGCGCATAAAAAATGCCGGCAGGATTTGTCCAAAAAAGTCATTTGCAGAACCAATGATAGCCATATTAATAATACTTGGTTGTGTTTTAAAATGATGTAGAAATTTATTATTTTTGTAATAAAATGGTTAAAAGATGAAAATAGAGACACTACTTTCAAGACTTAGTTATCAAGAGAAAGAAGATTTATACCAAAGGCTTGAAT
>Ga0209319_1001282_pt1 | contig 21372 bp, 20 predicted proteins | sample RifGroE2_FD_184000 | JGI IMG/M metagenome (GOLD analysis project Ga0209319, IMG submission 184000) | Groundwater microbial communities from Rifle, Colorado - Groundwater E2 (SPAdes) (version 2) | ecosystem: Environmental > Aquatic > Deep subsurface > Groundwater | place: Rifle, Colorado, United...
AAAACCTTACGTTTTAAATTTTATTACTACTTCTTTATTGGTAGCGGTTATCTGCCTGCTTGGTTTTGTACTATTGGCTGTGCCTGGAATAATTTGGACTGTGGTTTACGCTTTCGCATCATATGTAGTGGTTTTTGAAGGTTTAAAGAATTGGCAAGCGATGAAAAGAAGTAAGGAATTGGTCAAGGGTTTTTGGTGGCCAGTCGCATTGCGAACATTGGTAATTTTTGGGATTTCAATTTTAATAAGTATTCCCTCTGCGATTTTACCTGACAAATCCACTTCACAGACTGTTTATGATATTTTTGATGGTGTAATCAGTTTTATTATTGCGCCGATATTTATTACTTATTCTTATTTGATTTATAAGAATTTAGTAAAAATTAAAAATAGTTAATGGAAAATAAAAAAATTAAAATAAAGCTCAATGGGAGGGAGGTAGAATGTTTAGAGGGGCAGACTGTTCTGCGGGCGGCCGCAGCAAATAATGTTGAAATTCCTAGTCTTTGTGATCATCCGGATTTTCCACACAAAGCGAATTGCCGTGTCTGCGCGGTTGAAATATCACTTTCGGGCACTGGTAAAGTGGCAAAACTTTCAACTTCCTGTTCTACTCCAGTCAAGGAAGGTATGGTAGTCAATACTGATACTGACCGGGTCAGGCGAGCACGCAACCTTAATTTAGAGCTGCTTTATGCAGAGCACATTGAAAAATGTGCGACTTGTGTTTGGCGGTTGAATTGCAAATTATTGAAATATGCCAGTGACTATAAATTATTAAAGTCTACTTTCGAGGAAAGAAAATGCGAACGTAAAACTTATAAATTTGAAAATGCTGTGGAAATAGACGGAACGCAATGCATTGATTGCCGCAATTGCATCGATGCCTGTTCTTTGCTGCAAAATATAAATTATTTAGAAATCCAAGGGAAGGGGATGAACCAAGAAATCGTACCCACTAAAGATAAGAATATCGGCTGTATTTTGTGCGGCCAGTGCGCCGTGCACTGTCCGGTAAGCGCAGCGCAAGAGCAGACTCATTGGCAGGAAGTTGAAGATATCATTAAAGAAAATAAAAAGGTGGTGGTAGTGCAATTTGCGCCTTCTATCCGCGTTAGTATCGGTGAAGAATTTAATATGCCTTATGGCGAAATCGTGACTGATCAGATTGTGGAGGCACTGAAGATGTTGGGCTTTGATTATGTATTCGACGTTAGCTTTGCGGCCGATGTGACAACTTTAGTAGAAGCGGATGAATTGATTGAAAGGATAAAGAACGGAGGTACGATGCCCATGCTGACATCTTGCTGTCCTTCTTGGATTCGCTATGTCGAATTTTATCGACCTGATTTGATTCCTAATTTAACCACTTCTAGATCGCCTCAAATTCACGGCGGAGGAATAATTAAAACTTATTGGGCGGAGAAAGTTAAAATAGATCCAAAGGATATCGTAGTTGTTTCGATTATGCCATGTACTTCGAAAAAATATGAAGCTTCTAGGTCAGAACTGAAAATTAACGGAGAGAATCCGGTGGATTATGTTTTAACTACCAGAGAGTTGGCTTTTTTAATAAAGAAAAGTAATATTGACTTTGCAAATTTAAAAGGACAGGGGGCAGATGAGCCTTTGGGTGAATACACTGGTGCCGGCGTTATTTATGGTGGCAGTGGTGGAGTAATGGAATCAGCTTTGCGCACCGCACAAGCCAGGCTTTGCGGGGAGGACAGTAAGCTTTGTAAGACTCGGCTGGAATTTATGGATACTCGTGGGATGGATGGACTTAAGGAAGCGGTGGTTGATATGGGAGGAAAAAAGATTAGGGTCGCAGTGGTTAATGGCATTAAACATGTAAAAGAATTTTTGATGGGGTTGCATAATTATGACTATGTAGAAATTATGGCCTGCCCCGGTGGTTGTATCGGAGGTGGTGGCGAGCCTATTCCCACCACAGCTGAAATAAGACAAAAGAGAACCGAAGCTTTATTCCGTTTAGACAAGGGCAAAGCTGTCCGAGAAGCTCATAAAAATGAATCGGTTAAAAAAGCCATGAAATGGCTGGAAGATAAGGGGAAGAAAGTTGAACATCAAGTTTTGCATACAAAATATTCTAAAATAAATAAATAGCTAATTAAACCTAGGACGCAAAATTTTCGCGTCTCTGCAAAAATATATGTCCACAAAAAAACAATTAGGCACTATCACTATCCTGGTTAAGGATCGCCAGCAACACTCAGTTGACGTCAACCGGATTTTAACTGAGAATAGCCGTTTGATTTTAGCAAGATTGGGCGTGAATGTTGCTAGAACTTGTGTCACTGGGTGTACAGCAATGGTTACAGTCGCGATTGAAGGAACGACCAAGGAGATAAATGGCTTGACTGAAAAATTGGACACCCTCTACGGTATCGTTGCAAAAGCCAATATAGTGACGGAAGAATAATCGTGTAACGCAAAACGCGTAACAAATAAAATAAATTAAATTAAAGCATTTTACGTTTTGCGTTTTGCGTTACGTACTATGCGAATAAATATGCAATATTTAAAAGAACAAACTCTTGATAATGTAAACGTAAAAAGTCTGACAACCTTTTTAGGTTTGTCCGGGGTAGCGCTTGCGTTGCCATTTTTTGTCCATTTGCCTTTATTGACGGGTCCAATAATTAATGCGATTTTTATTTTACTTTTGTTTTTAGTCGGAATCCGTAGCGCATTGGTAGTTGCGCTTATTCCAAGCTTAATGGCATTGTCAGGCGGCTTGTTGCCTGCAATTCTTGCTCCGGCTGTTCCCTTTATAATGGTGAGTAATGTAATTTTTATAGTAATCATTGATCGCATCTATAATTACTCTAAAAATCAAAATCAAGGCTATTGGATTGGCGTTGTTGTCGGTGCTTTTGTTAAATTTGTATTTTTATTTTCTTCGGTAAGCTTGATTTCAAAATTATTAATCAAGCAAGAACTGGCAGCAAAAGTAATGCAGCTAATGAGCTGGCCACAATTCGCAACTGCTTTGACTGGGGGTATTATCGCTTGGGTTGCTTTGAAATGGCTGAAGAGGATATAGTTTTTCTCTAACTTTTGACTTAAATAATCTCTTGTAGTATATTAGTAAGGTTTTAAATAGTTAAAATTCTGTTTGTTATATGCAAATCCCTGTTTATGTCATAGAAATAGTTAAAAAACTTGAGGCTGCCGGCTTTGAGGCTTTTGTCGTTGGCGGCTGTGTTCGGGATTTGTTGTTGGGCAAAGAGCCGAAAGATTGGGATGTTACTACCAATGCTAAGCCGGAAGAAATGCTCAAAATTTTTACTGATGGTAAATATGAAAATACTTTCGGCACTGTTTTAATACCGATAAGAAATGAGCAGGAAGAAGTTTTGGCAGTAGTTGAAGCGACTACATATCGCAGTGAGCAAGGTTATAGTGACAGACGCCATCCGGATGAGGTTGTCTTTGAAAAAGAATTGGAAAAAGACTTGGGCAGAAGAGATTTTACGATTAATGCGATGGCACTTAAGTTAAAAGTTGAAAGTTTAAAGTTTATAAAGTCAGATGATAATATCAATTTAGCAGAGGATGATTTTGAAATAGTTGACTTGTTTGGCGGACAGAAGGATTTGAAGAAGCGAATTATTCGGGCAGTGGGAGAGCCTTCGGATAGATTCAAGGAAGATGCCTTAAGAATGCTTCGGGCAATTCGTTTTTCTTGTCAGTTGGGCTTTGAAATAGAAGATAAGACAATGCGTGGCATTGTTAAATTTGCTGGTGGAATAAAATTCGTTGCTAATGAGAGAATCAAGGATGAGCTGGTAAAAATAATGGAATCAGAAAGAGCTTATGAAGGGATAATGATGCTGCATGAAGCGAAGCTTTTGCAATACATATTGCCAGAACTAGAAAATGGAGTAGGCGTGAAGCAAAACAAGCACCATGTATATACGGTATTTAAGCATCTGATGCTTTCTTTAAAATTTTGTCCGTCAAAAGATTGGCGGGTACGATTCGCTACTTTGCTTCACGACATTGCCAAGCCACAGACCAAAAAAATTATCAGCGGTGATGCTACTTTTTATAACCATGATATCGTAGGCGCAAAAGTCGTGAACAAAATTGTAACACGATTAAAATTTTCTAAAGATGACGCGGACAAAGTGGTTAATCTTGTCCGCAACCATATGTTTTATTATAACGTCGATGAAGTGACTGAAGCGGCAGTTCGACGCCTGCTCGTAAAAGTAGGTAAGGAAAATATTAAAGATCTGATTGATTTGCGAATCGGTGATCGTCTCGGATCAGGAGTGCCTAAAGCAAAACCATATAAATTGCGCCATCTTGAGTATATGATTGAAAAAGTCAGTCAGGATGCTATATCCGTCAAAATGTTGAAGATTAATGGCGATGAAATGATGAAATTTTTAGGCATTGAACCTGGTCCGAAAATTGGCGCCATCCTCGATGTGCTGCTTTCAGAGGTGATTGAAAACCAAGATTTGAACAATAAAGAATATTTAGAAAAGCGATGCAAAGAATTGAATGAATTGAATCTGCAGGAGTTGCGAGTCAAGGCAAGGGAAAAAATTGAAGAAAAGAAAATGGAAGAAGATGAGGAATTGAAGAAGGATTTTTGGGTGAAATAATATATAAAATAATAAAAAGCAATATAACAATTTAACAATAAAGCAATTGTTTTATTGTTATATTGCTATATTGTTAATAACATATTAAATTTATTTTATGAAAAAAAGCATTTTACTATCTTTTATCTTATTATTAATAACTGGTTGTGGAATAAAAACTGATTTATATTCAGAAAAGCCGAAAGGGCAAATCAATACTGAATTAACTCAGAGTGAACCGTCAACCAAGGAAAATGTTATGGAAAATATTGATCCGGCCAAATTTGAAAATTTGGTGGCAGAGCATAGGGGGGCAAAAATTAAAACAAGTTTAGGTGAAATTCAAGTTGAGTTTTTTGGCGCTGACTCACCGCAAACGGTAAATAATTTTTTAAATCTAGCCAAACAAGGTTTCTATGATGGCACCAGATTCCATAGGGTGATATCTGATTTTATGATTCAGGGCGGTGATCCGAATAGCAAGAGTGATGATTGGTCGATCCATGGCATGGGTGGTCCGAACTATAGATTTGCAGATGAATTTAATTCTCAAAAATTAGTTCGTGGCAGTTTGGCAATGGCCAATTCAGGTCCTGATACCAACGGTTCTCAATTTTTTATCGTAACTGCCGAATCAACTCCTTGGTTAGACGGCCGGCACACTAATTTCGGAAAAGTTGTTCAAGGAATGGATGTGGTTGCAAAGATCGAAGGTGTAAATAAAAATCAAAACGATCATCCGCTTGAAGATGTTACAATTGAGAGTATTGAATTAGTGAAGTAGAATCAAGTTGGGAAGATGATATAGTAGAAAAACGGCCACAAGTGGCCGTTTTTTACTTGCTTGATTTAATAATTGATAGAGCTTAAAATAAGTATATAATAACTAAATATTTATCTATGAACATGCTTGTAAAATGGCTAATATTGACAGCTTCAATTATGTCGGCTGCCTATCTTATTCCTGGTGTCGAAGTTACTGGTTTGTGGCCGGCACTAATATTGGCGATTGTAATTGGTGTTATCAATCTGATAATTAGGCCGATTTTAATTCTTATTACTTTGCCAATAAACATTTTAACTCTCGGTTTGTTTACTTTTATAATCAATGCTTTCCTGGTATTGCTTGCGTCCACAATTGTTAAAGGTTTTGAAGTAGGCGGTTTTTTTAATGCCTTATTATTTAGTATTATAGTTTCTTTGTTTAATTTTATTTTGAGTAAAGTGCTGGATCCAATTAATGGTAATTAGGTTTAACTTGCATATTTTGCTACCGGGGTATAGTATACCGGGAGTACGCGCCCTTCGGGAGGGCGTAGATTGGGTCCGATTCCCAATACCCCGACAATAAATATATGAAAAGAATATTACATAAAAGATCTATCATAATAATAATTTTGTTTAGCTTGTTGATTCCGAGCTATTCTATCGCCCAAAGCCTGGGTAGTTCTTTGGCTGGTAGGATTTTATTGAATGTCGAAAGCAAGGGCGAGGCTTGGTATGTTAATTCTCTAAACAACCAAAGATATAGTTTGGGTCGTCCGGACGAGGCTTTCCGAGTGATGAGGCAGTTGGGTCTTGGAATCAGTGAAGTTGATTTTCAAAAAATTGCTCAAGCTGGCATGCCGGTAACCGGAGATTTGAAAATTGCTAAAAGATTGTCAGGAAGAATTATTATTGAAACAGAAAAAAACGGTGAAGCTTGGTATATTAACCCAGTAGATTTAAAAAAATATTATCTCGGCCGGCCAAGCGATGCTTTTCAAGTAATGCGCAAATTGGGCCTAGGCATAACTAGGGCCAATTTAGCGCGAGTGCACAAATATGGATCAACAGACGCAATTAATTACTATAGCAGCTACGAATACAAAACCATTAAAACTAAATCAGGAGATTTTTTAGCCGATATAATAACAATTGACTTGGCTAATCCTAATTTGAAAATAATTACAGACACGGCCAATGATTATAATTGCAAATCCGGTTGCAAAGCTAAGCCCTTGATGAATTACATAAATGAGAATGACGCCTTTGCCGGAATTAATGGTAGTTATTTCGATACCAGTTGGGACAAGAAAAATTATTATTTTTTCCCCGTTTACAATTCGAATAAAAAAATATTCATCAATGAAGACCAGTTGAAATGGTGGACAACGGGTCCTATTATGGCTTTTGATACTGATAATAAATTTTATTATTTTAAAGACAGCAGGGAATTCAAAAGCGTGGCTGATTTTGAAAATAAATATGGTGTTAAATTGCAGGCAGCAATCGGCAATAAGCCAAGGCTAACGGAAAATGGGCAAAATTACTTGATTGATTGGGAGGTGGACGAAAAACAGAAAACAGTAAAAACCACACGCAATGCAATCGGTTACAAAAATAATAAAATTTATCTGATTGTTGCCTACAAGGCAACTGTGCCTGATCTGGCGAATGTTTCGGAAGCACTGGGCATGGAGTTTGCCTTGAACCTGGATGGCGGATATTCAACGGCGATGTTCTATAATGATGAATTAGTTTCAGGCCCCGGCCGCGATATTCCGAATGTAATTTTATTTGCTAATAAATAATATAAATCAAACCCATGCTTACAAAATTCGTAGAGCAGTTTAAAGAAAAAGGGGAAACGTATCTAAGGATCAAAGCTAGGCCAGGCGCGAATGCGACAGAAGTGAGAGGCATTATGGAGGGAGAAGAGGGGGAAACAATAAAGATTGATGTTGCCGCCGTGCCGGAAAATGGCAAAGCGAATCTAGAATTGATAAAATATCTTGCCAAGTGGTTTTTGGTCGTAAAAAAAAATGTAAAAATTGTCAGCGGCGCAGGAGACAAAGTTAAGTTAATAAAAATAGTTAAGTAGTAATATAAACTTTTAAACTTCAACTACTTTATGAATGAAGAAAAAAAACCAAAAAAAACTCCTAATCATGTTGGGATTATAATGGATGGTAACCGACGCTGGGCCAAAGAGCGAAATTTGCCAACTTTTGATGGACATCTCAGAGGTTATCAAAAAATCAAATTCATTCCTGAGTGGTTTTTTGCAAAAGGAGTAAAGGTTGTTTCCATTTATGCTTTTTCTACCGAGAACTGGCAGCGCTCACCGGAAGAAGTAAATTATTTAATGAAGCTTTTAAAGCAGGCATTGGAAGAGGAATCGGAGCACGCAAAAGAAAAAAATTTTAAAATATTGGTCAGTGGGAAAATTGATGAGTTGCCTGGTGATCTTCCAGAAACCTGCCTCAATGTGATGAACCAAACTCAGTCTAATAGAGAAGGTGTTTTAAATGTTTGTCTTAACTATGGCGGACGAATTGAAATTATTGATGCTATTAAAAAAATTATTAAAAACAATGTTACGGAGGAGCAAGTTCACGAGGGCATGTTGCGTAAATACTTCTATCAAGCAGAACTGCCAGATGTGGATGTGGTTGTTAGGACTTCAGGCGAGCAACGCTTATCAGGTTTTTTGCTTTGGCAATCTGCGTATAGCGAATTTATTTTTTTAAAAAAATTCTGGCCGGATTTTGAGGGGCAAGATGCAGAGGCGGTATTGGATGAGTATGATAGGAGGGAGCGAAGATTTGGCAGTGAAGAAAAATAATTTTATGAAAAATGTTGCAAAAAATTCACCGTTGGCGGATCGGATGAGACCTAAGGCCTTGGCTGATTTTTTTGGACAAGAAGAAATTATCGGAGATGGCACGCTTTTAAGGAGGGCCATCGGGGCGGACAACATCCCTTCTATGATTTTTTGGGGCCCGCCAGGTTCAGGTAAAACTACCCTGGCCTTTATTATTGCTAAGCAGACAAAATCGCATTTCGTGCAGATCAGCGCTGTGACTAGCGGCGTAAAAGATCTGCGAGAAATAATAAGGCAGGCAGAAAAGGATAAAACAGAAAATAGAAGAACTATTTTATTTATTGATGAAATTCATCGTTGGAACAAGGCACAGCAGGATGGATTATTGCCGCACATAGAAAAGGGCACGGTAGTATTAATTGGTGCTACAACAGAAAATCCAAGTTTTGAAGTTCGTGGTGCCTTGCTGTCAAGATGCCGAGTTTTTGTTTTAAAGCAACTGGATGCAAAAGATATTTTGAAAATTTTAGAAAATACGATTGCTGATAGAGAATCAGGTTTGGGTGATAAGAAAATCAAGATAAACAAAGACGTTTTAGAGTTCTTGTCTCAAATGAGCAATGGTGATGCTCGAGTTGCTTTGAATATTTTAGAGTATGCTGCTAGCATCAACAAAAAAATTGATATTGATTTAATCAAAGAAGCCTTACAAAAACCATTTTTGCTTTATGATAAAACTGGTGAAGAACACTATAATATAATTTCTGCTCTGCATAAATCTATGCGCGGTTCAGACCCTAATGCGGCTTTGTATTGGCTAGCTAGAATGCTTGAGGAAGGAGAAGATCCTTTATATGTTGCCAGAAGAATTGTGCGCTTTGCGGCTGAGGATATTGGTCTAGCCAATTCTCAAGCGCTTGAACAAGCAGTTGCCGCTTATCAGGCTTGTCATTTTATCGGTATGCCGGAATGCAATGTAATTCTTGCCCAAGCAGTTGTTTATATGGCTAAATGTAAAAAATCAAATGAGCTATATATGGCATACAATCAAGCAGCTATTGATGTAAAAAATTACGGCAACTTGCCAGTGCCACTTCATATTCGCAATGCACCTACTAAGTTAATGAAAGAGTTAGGTTATAGTAAAGGCTATAAATATTCACCAGAATATGATTATAAAGAAGAGCAGGAATATTTGCCGGAAAAGTTGAAAGGGAAGAAGTATTTGAAATAATTATAAATTACGAACAACAATCAAGTTTTAATGGCCGTAAATGACTGACATCCCGGGCCTGACCCGGGATCCAGGGTTGATAGAGATAAACTTTGAAAATAATTGAATTCTTAAAAGCTAGTTCAGAATGACACTCTAAAAATATACAATGTGTATTCAGATTTTGGTGAATAAAAATACTAGGGTGCTAATTATTAATTAACTGGATTTTGTTGATTTTTTAAACATATTTAACTTTTTCATATTTTATTATGTTTACCCTGGATCCCGGATCAAGTCCGGGATGACATAAAAAATGTTCAGAAATACGATTAGAATTAAATTAATTCGTTGTTTCGTGAGAGCAAGAACCGTCCTTTACTTACCTTATTTTTTTAGGTAAAATTAAAAAACATATTTATTATTTTTGTAAAATCGAATAGTGTTGCTTTTAAATGAAATTTATAATGAAATTTATTAAGCAATTTTAAATTAAATTTAAAATTTTAACTTTCAACTTTACACTTTTAACTTACTCCAATGGATTATAATAAAAAATCTCTAGATTTGCATAAGAAGACCAGAGGCAAGATTGAGATACGGTCTAAGGTGAAGTTGAAGACTAAGGATGACTTGTCTTTGGCTTATACGCCCGGGGTGGCAGAGGTTTGCAGAGAAATTGCTAAGGATATAAATAACTCCTGGACTTTAACTAATCGCGCCAATCAGGTGGCGATTGTTTCTGATGGCACAGCGATTCTTGGTTTGGGCCATTTGGGGCCGGAAGCAGCGATGCCAGTGATGGAGGGTAAGGCGATAATTTTTAAAGAGTTCGCCGGTATTGATGCAATTCCGCTTTGCATTAACACAACTGTTCCGGATGAAATTGTTAAATTTTGCGTGATGATTGAATCTAGTTTTGCAGGAATCAATCTGGAAGATATTTCTGCGCCACGTTGTTTTGAAATATTGGAAAAATTAGAAAATCAATTATCAATTCCAGTTTTTCATGATGATCAAGACGGGACTGCCATCGTAGTTTTAGCAGCCTTAATAAATGCCTGCAGAGTAACCGGCAAAGTTATGCGAGAATTAAAAGTAGTAGTGAATGGCGCAGGAGCTGCCGGCATCGCTATATCTAAGTTGCTACTGGAACAACAAGTTGAAAATTTAATATTGCTTGATAGCGCAGGTGCGATTTACGAAGGTCGCTCAGATATGAATCGTTTTAAAATAGAAATTGCCAAAACAACAAATAAACAAAATATTCATGGTAGCCTTAGAGAAGTGATTATTGGGGCAGATGTTTTTATCGGAGTATCAAAAGCTAATTTAGTCGATCAGGCAATGGTGAAATCGATGAACCCTCGACCGATAATTTTTGCAATGGCTAATCCAACTCCGGAAATTATGCCGGATGAGGCATATGCTGCCGGCGCTGCCATCGTTGGCACCGGAAGATCAGATTTACTTAACCAGATAAATAACGCTTTAGTTTTTCCAGGAATTTTTCGTGGCTTATTGGATGGCAGAATCCAAAAAGCAACTAGTAAAATGAAAATTGCTGCGGCCATAGCGATTGCATATTCGGTTAAACCGAAAAAAGATAAGATATTGCCTTCGGTATTAGACAAGAAAGTTGTGAAAGCGATCAGCCAAGTTTTAATTAAAAATAAAAAATAGGTTATTTTCATTTCAGGATGACAGATAAAATATGATAAATAAAAAATTCTTAATTCTTATCTCCTTGTTCTTAATTCTATTTGTTTCCGGCTGTGTGAGAAATATTTTTACAAATAAAAAAGAAGCAGCTATAAATAGTAAAAAAGTTTTGCTAGTTGTTTCTCCGATAAATTTTTTTGATGAGGAATACCAAGCTGTAAGAAATGAATTGGAGAAAAATGATATAGAGGTGAAAATTGCATCTATTCAAGGTCCAATCGCAAAAGGCTTGAATGGTACTGAGACAAGGATAGATTTATTGACTAGCGAGGCGAAGGCGGAGGATTTTTCAGCTGTTATTTTTATTGGTGGTAAAGAAGTCGAACTTATCAGCGATGATGACACCTTGAAGCTGTTAGCTTTTCAATTTAAGGAAAATAATAAAATAGTAGCAGCCATTGATAATGCACCTGTTATTCTGGCAAAAAGCGGAATCCTTTTAAACAGAAAGGCAACCGTTGTAGCTTCATTAAAAGGGCAGCTCGTATCTATTGGAAAAGCAAATTTAATTGAGGAATCGGTGGTCGTCGATGGAAGCATAATTACTGCAAACAGTCCGGCCGCAAGCGAGGATTTTATCAGGAGAATAATTGAGAAAATTAATGATTAGATTTACTAAAATATTTTTATTGGTCTGCTGGCTTGGCTTAATTTTAAAATTACTCACTTTCCCAAACCCTCAAGCTAGCTCCTTTCTTCAGTTTACTTTTAGCGACAAGCTGATACATTTGCTCCTGTTTGGTGGGCTTATTTATTTTTTATTAGAAGTAATCGAATCTTTCTTGACGTTGAGATATTCCTTGGTAGTTTCTCTTGGACTGATATTCAGTATTAGCTATGCATTATTTCTGGAGTATCTGCAAAATTTTATACCAGGACGAAGTTCTTCTTTACCAGACATGCTAGCAGGTATTGCCGGGAGCTTATTGGCAGTGGTAGCTATATATTTTTTGGATTATAAAAATCTTAAAAAACCGAAACTGCTTTTACAGATTTGCTGTATCGGTTGCGGTGCCTATGTAGTTGAATTGCTCAAGGAGAAATACCGCCTCACTTTGTATTTTTATAATCCTAATATCTATCCGCAAGCAGAATATTATAGAAGACTAAATGAAACACGAAGAATTGCAAACAAACTAGGATTAAGATTGATTGTCGGTAAACATCAGTATGGCAATTGGCTGGAAAAAATCAAAGGGCATGAAAACGATCCGGAAAGAGGAGCTCGCTGTATTATCTGTTATCGAGAAAGGCTGGAGGCAACTGCAAAAATGGCCAGACGTTTAAAGCATGATTATTTTGGGTCCACCCTGACAATTAGTCCTCACAAATCAGCAGCGGCCATAAATCAGGTAGGAAAAGAATTGTCAGACATATACGAGATTAAATATCTAGAAAGCGATTTTAAAAAATGTGATGGTTTTAAAAAATCAGTCCAACTTTCTCGTGAATTGAAATTATATAGACAAGATTATTGCGGCTGCGAATTCAGCATGAAGCAGACTTAAATATTTGGTAGAAAATTGATTTATATCCAACTAAAATGATATAATATAAAAGGAGTTTTAAGTATAAAAGAAAAAAAATATGGATATTTCGTCTTATTTTAAGGAAGCAATTGACAAGGGCGCTTCTGACCTACATTTGGTTGCCGGCAGTAGACCGGCTATCCGTATTAATGGTGAATTGGTTAAAATTAGTGAAGAATTAGTTGATCCAACTGCTTTAGAGAAGGCAATCATCAGTCTAATTGATGAAAAAACGAAAGAAAGATTTGAGCGTAAAAAAGAAATGGATTTTTCATACGAAATCCATGGTTCACGGTTCCGGGTAAATCTTCATTATCAAGAAGGGAAAATGGGATTAACAGCCAGGTTGATGGTCAAATTTATTCCGCTACCGGACGAAATTGGCTTCAGTGAAATTATCTATAGTTTAACTCATCTGAAGGATGGCTTGATTTTGGTCACCGGCCCTTCCGGTTCCGGTAAATCTACTACGCTTGCCAGCATGATTAATATAATAAATAAAGAAAGAAGATCGCATATCATCACCATTGAAGATCCGATTGAATATCTATTTGACGATGAACAAAGTATTATTGAGCAAAGAGAAGTGGGGCATGATACTCCCAGCTTCGCTTCCGCCCTAAAATATGCCCTGAGACAGGATCCGAATGTGATCATGGTGGGAGAAATGAGAGACTTAGAAACAATTTCTGCTGCGCTTACTGCTGCGGAAACGGGGCATCTTGTTTTGTCAACACTTCATACTTCAACTGCTCCTGAAGCGGTTGAAAGAATCGTGGATGTTTTTCCAGCTCATCAACAGCAACAGATTTTGAATCAATTGGCCTCCAGCATCAGGGCGGTAATCAGTCAGCAATTGATTCCGGCAAAAAATGGCAAGTTGATCGCAGTCAGAGAAATAATGATAAATAATCAAGCGATTGCAAATTTGATTCGCAGAAATCAGATTGGTCAAATTCCTACAGTCATTCAAACCAGCGTCCAAGAGGGAATGGTCAGTATGAACAAGTCAATCGAGTATCTGGTGTTGGCAGGACAAGTCGATAAAGATGTTGGAGAAAGGTGCAAGCGAAACTTGGAAACAAAAGCTTCCTATTATTAATTACAACTATATGACTAAAGAACGCTGGCAAGAGATTTTAGGACAAATAAAAGACAGCTTTTCAATAGAAGAGGAAGGTTCGGAACATCTGGAAGAAGAAGGTGGAGTTGACATTGACTTTGTCGTATTTAATGGTCCCTTAGGAAGAATGAAATTAGAATTGATAAGCAGGCCAGTGGTGCTGGATAAAAAGACTATCTATTCAAAGCGTATCGGCTCGAATGCGCAGGTGGAATATGTTTATAGTGATCATGAAAGAAGTTTTAAATTGATGGCTTATAAATGGGATGAATCAGCTGATGATTGGATTGAAATGGATGCAAAAAATTTTGGTTAAATATTTATTTAAAAATATCAAATGAAAACAAAAAAAATATCAATTTTGTTTCTAGTGGCCATTATCGTTTTATTGAGCGGCTGTTCTATTAATAATTTTAAAAAAAATAAACCGCCAGAACAGAATCAGGTAAAAGAAAACCCTCCAGTTTTAAATGACAAAATCAAGAAGTTTGAAACAGTCGAGGAATTAAAAAAATTTATCAAAGAAAACCAAGCCAACCCAACAGCTACCGAATTATTTTCAGTAAGAGAGGGAATGATGAATAAAACGGTTGCCCAAGATTCAGCGGGAACCGCTCCAGCAAGTGGACCGGCCAATGAAGCAAGCTCTGATTTCTCTAAGACAAACATCCAAGTGGCAGGTGTGGATGAAGCTGATATTATCAAAACTGACGGTAAGTATATTTATACTTTTTCAAATCAAAAACTGAACATAATTGATGCTTTTCCGGTGGAAAGCGCAAAAATTATATCAACCATCGAACTTGATGCTCAGCCGCAAGACTTGTATCTGGATGGAAATAGTTTGGTAGTTTTTGGTCAAAAATATACTTCAATAAAACCATTGGGTTCGACAGAGCCTGCTTTAGAAAAAAAACTAGATGGCAGCGCCAGCAGGGAAATGCTTATAATGCCGAATCCCCAGAGTGCATATACTTTTTTTAAGGTTTATGATTTATCTGATAAGCAGTCGCCCAAACTTCTACGGGACATTGCTTTTGAAGGGAATTATTTTGATTCTCGTTTGATTGGGGGATATGTGTATTTTATAACTTCAAAATATAGTTATTCCGGAGATAATCCTTTGCCTATCATAATGAGAAATGGCGAAGTCGTAGCCGCTGACGAAATGCCTTCGGTATATTATTTTGACGCTCCCTACAGTTCATTTAATTTTATGACGGTTACTGCGATTAATATTAAAGATAATAGCCAAAAGGAAAATGGACAATCATATTTATTATCAAGCCAGCAGAATATGTTTGTTTCTCAAAACAATATTTATATCACCTATGCCAAGAATTTTGATGAAAACAAGGTGGCAATGGAAACAACGAGGGAAGTTGTTGAGTCAAAATTAAGTCCCAAAGAACAGGAAAAAATTAAAAAAATCGAAGCAGCCGATGAAGAAGTTATTTCCAAGGAAGAAAAACTTTATAAAATTAATTTAGTTATCAGCCAATATTTGGCTTCCTTGTCTCTGCTTGAGGCAGAAAAAATAAACCAGGAAGTAACTGCCAAAACCAAGGAAAAGTTTAGGAATCTAGCCGATGAATTAGAAAAAACTTCTATTCATAAGATTTCAATTGATAAAGAGAAAGTGGAATATAAGAATTTTGCTGAAGTCAAAGGGCAGGTGTTAAATCAGTTTTCCATGGATGAGCGTGATGGTTTCTTTCGTATTGCGACGACAAAAAATAAAAGTTGGTCACAGTTTATAGATGAAAAGGAAGCGGACTCCTATAGTAATGTCTATATTTTAGATGAAAATTTGAAACAAGTTGGTGCGTTGGAAGGGCTGGCAAAAGGGGAAAGAATATATTCTGTTCGCTTTATGGGCAAAAAGGCGTATATGGTAACTTTTAAACAAACCGATCCGTTGTTTATAATCGACCTGGCAGAACCAGCTAACCCAAAAGTATTGGGAGAATTAAAAATTCCTGGTTTTTCAAATTATCTTCATCCCTATGATGAGAATACTCTGATCGGAATCGGCAAGGAAATAACTGAAGATCCTTCAGGCAGAGTAATGGCCGGAGGATTAAAAATTTCCTTGTTCGACGTAAGCCAAGCAGACAAGCCAGTGGAATTAGATAAGTATGTTGCGGGAGATACAGGCAGTGACTCTGTTGCTCTTTATGATCATAAAGCATTTTTATTTTCCAAAGAAAAGCAGCTTCTTGCCTTACCAGTTTCATTGACAGAAAAAACCAAAGAACAGCCCTGGGGTAAATTTACTTTTGGCGGAGCAATGGTTTTCAAGATTGATGGTAAAAAAATTACTTTGAAAGGAAAAATTGATCATTCAGACAATGGAAAAGCAGGAAACGTCGAATCGTTGAATGGCTACAGCTATTACGACAACACTGTTAAGAGAAGCTTGTATATTGATAAAACATTATATACTTTGTCTGGGCAGTATCTTAAAATGAATAATTTGGAAGATTTGAAACCTGTTAATAGTTTGAAAATAAAGAATGAGGAACAAGGTAGTCAACCTAAGTACCATCCGGAACTGGACGGAGCTATTGTTAATTAAGTAATTATAATATATGTCAAAAGAAAAAAAAATATACATCATCGGCTTCGTGGCAACTATAGTTCTTATAATAATTTTTTCATTATTTATAACGCCTAAAGATAATCGTGAAAACGAAGAAAAACCAAGAGTTGATTTAATTCAACTGGAGAATGATTATAAGATAAAAACCAAGGCATTAGTGGATAGTTATCTGTTGTTATTGCAAAGTGATTCCCTTGATTTGGAAAAGTTAAAGCAAATCAAGGAGCAACTGATGTCATTAAAAGTTCCAGACAAGTATAAAGATCTGCACATAGGTTTGGTTTTGTCGATTGATAGTGTTAATGAAGCAGAACAAGGCGGGGAAAAAAGTAAAAAAATGGCAAGCATCGAAGTATTGAACAAAGAGAAGGCAAATTACAGTTGGTTAAATCAATAATTTTTATGAAAAATGCCAGGTTATTAATATTGTTGGCACCTTTAGTCATTCTAGCGTTGCTGGAATTATATTTATACAAGCCAAGTTATATTTATTTAGTATTGGCATTGGGAAATTTGCTGATTGTTTTTACTTTGTGGAGAGCTACAAGCTTAAGTGAAATTAATAAGGAATGGTGGAACTTTTCGATTTTACCGGTAGCGTTTTTTTCAAGCGTTATCGCTTATTCAACTATATTACGCCAACCTTTTATTGTGCATAGTTGGTTTTTTATTGCCGCTGTTTTGATTTTTTATTATCTAAAGTTTTGTTATTACTACCTGCTTAAGCCTTTTTTGTATAAAGTCTCTTCAATCGAAAATTTCTCGTCTTATTTGAATTTCTTGTCTTTCTTCCTTGTCGCCTCTACACTTTATGGCATGCAATCATTCCTGGATATGCCGACACTCCCCCTAGTGTTTGCCCTTATTTGTACCAGTGGTCTGCTTATTTATCAAATAATTTGGGCAAACAATTTTAAAATCAAAAATTCTTTGGCTTATTTGATTGTTGGTTCTTTGTCGGTGGCTGAGCTTGGTTGGACCATTTCTTATTTACCTATAAATAATAATGTTTCAGGACTAACTTTGGCAATATTATACTATATGCTGGTTGACTTGATAAGATTCGAATTATCAGGTAAGCTTGATAGAACTAAAATTAAGCTGTTAATAGCCTTCGGCCTAGCGAGCGTAATCATTATTCTTTTAACTGCCCGCTGGTTGTAAATATAACTTTATGGAAAAAGAAGACAAAAGAAATCATTTTTTACCGATTTTGTTAATTAGCGTTTTTTTTGCCCTGTTGGCAGGAATAGTCGGTGAGTTGTTGGCAAGAAGCTATCTGATCAATAGCGCTTTTAACATTCCATTGCTTGGTGAAATAAATGTATCTGATTCAAATTCAGATATGTCAAGTTTTGTTATCCGAGAAGCTAAAAAAGTAGTAGTTGAACAAAATGATAAAACGGCAGAGACCGCCAATGCAGTCAGCGGCAGCATCGTCGGAATATTTAAAAAAAAGAATCCTGGAGTGGATAAAAATTTTGATTTAGTTAATTATTACAACAACCAAGAGTTACTGGGTCAGGGATTGATTATTACGAGCGACGGTTGGATTGTGACAAACTCCTCTTTTATCGCAGAGAAACCAGATTCTTACAAAAATTATGTCGTGGTGGCTAAAGATAAAAAGAGTTATCAAATCGACAAGGTGATTACTGATAAGCTGACAAAATTTTATTTTATCCACATCTCAGCCAAAGATTTACCAGTCAGAAAATTTGCAGAACCGCAAGATATTAAAAATGGACAAATAATCCTTTCGGTAAGCAAAGATTCGTCCGTCATTTTAACATCCCTTGTTAACGGTAAAAAATCTAATGATTTGATTGGTTTTTCTGATAAATTTAATGATAATCTGGTATTGTCAGATAATTTGAGTAAAGAGTGGCGTGGGCCAGCCATCTTTAATTTGAGGGGTGATATTGTCGGCTTAGTTAATGAGGATGGCAAGGTAGAATCTTTTACCCATCTTAATTCTGCCATTTCTTCTATTTTCAAGAACAAAGAAATAAAGAGGGCAAGTTTGGGATTGTATTATGTAAGTGTGGAAAATTTGTCTGATGTTAAAACTTTAAAAGATAACAAGGCTAGCCTGCCAAGCAAAGGCGCCGTGATTACAAAAGGGGAAGAGGGCGTCGCAATCCTTAAGGGTAGTCCAGCAGAAGTGGCAGGTTTTAAAGAAGGCGATGTCATCACTTTTGTAGAAAATATTGAATTAAATCAGCTTATAAATCTAACCGACGCGGTTCATGAATATATTCCTGGGGATAAAGTGAATATCACCTTTTTGCGTCAAGGAGAAGAAAAAGAAGTTGAGGTTGTGTTGGGGCAATTAAAATAAATTAAAGAGTATCGGTAAATTTTATTTTTTGCCGTAGCTCCCGTGAGGGGTTACGGCAAATTTTTTATGTTAAAAAAATCAAAAGATTATGGAAAAATAAGAAGCGAAAGGCTTTTTATTTTTGGAATAAAATGGTATAATTAAATAAGAAAATAAATAATTTTTTTCAGTAAAAATTTGATAAATTATCAAAATCATGAAAATAAAATCAATCAGACAAATCAAGAATTTAGCCAGTAAAAAAATTCTCTTGAGAGCTGATTTTAATGTGCCGATCGCAAATGGCAAGGTTAAAGAAGATTACAAATTAATCAAGGGTTTGCCGATAATACGTTACTTGATCCGTTACGGGGCAAAGATAGTAATAGTGACTCATATGAGTAATGAGAAACTTAGCACTCAGCCGGTAGCAAAGAGGCTGGCTAAAATTTTAGGATACCCGGTCAAATTTGTCCCTTATTGCATCGGTGAAAAGGTTGATTTATCAGTAGATAAATTGAAAAGCAAGCAGATCTTATTCCTGCAAAATTTAAGATTTCAGAGAGAGGAGGAAACTAATGATAAAAAGTTCGCAAAAGAACTGGCAAGGCCATTCGATATTTACATAAATGATGCATTTGGTGTCAGCCATCGAGACCATGCTTCGATTGGCGCAATAAAAAAATTCATTCCAAGCTTTGCCGGTTTTACAGTTGAGGAAGAGGTTGTCAACTTGAATAAGGCATTGAAACCTAAAAAGCCTTTAACTGTGATTATCGGGGGAGCAAAAATTTCCACCAAGGTGCCGATTATAAAAAACTTTATCGACAAAGCTGAATATATTTTAATCGGCGGAGCGATAGCAAATGATTTTTTGAAATCATTAGGTTATCAGGTGGGGAAGTCTTTGGTGGGGAGCGACGAAAAAATGATAAAAACCGTTATAAAATTATATAAAAAAGGCGGGAATAAGAAAATTATTTTGCCCCTAGATTTTGTTGTTAGCAAAAAAAAGGATGGCAGTGGTAGATTATTTATTCGCTCAGTCATTGCCGTTGAACAGGATGATATCATATTGGATATCGGACCCAAGACAATCAGCTTTTATAGCCAGTTCATTAAAAAAGCTAATACCATCGTTTGGAATGGTCCGATGGGAATGTTTGAAAATGAAAAGTTTAAGCATGGCACGATGGCAATCGCTAAAATAGTGGCCGCTCGTTCAAAGGGTCAGGCTTTCGGAATTGCAGGGGGAGGGGAGACAGTGGAAGCGCTCAAATTATCAAAGATGTTCGATTATGTCGACTGGGTGTCAACCGGAGGTGGAGCGATGCTTGATTATTTAGGCGGCGCAAAAATGCCAGGATTGAAAGGAATTGTAAAAAAATAAAATTTATAAATTAACTTTAAAACTTTTAACTTTCAACTTTCAACATTTAACTAAATTGTATGCCTAAAATAAAAAATATTATTGCTCGAGAAATTTTGGATTCCCGTGGCAACCCGACAATTGAAACTAAAGTAGTCCTGGAAAATGGCATCAGCGCCAAGGCCAGTGTGCCTTCCGGAGCTTCTACTGGCATACATGAAGCTTGGGAGATGAGAGACGGAGATGTTAAAAGATATGAAGGACAGGGGGTCTTGAGTGCAGTTGCGAATGTAAATACCAAAATATTGAAAAAATTAAAAGGCATTGAAGTTACGGACCAAGAAAAAATTGATCGGACAATGATTGAATTAGATGGAACAGATAACAAAAATAACTTAGGTGCGAATGCAATTCTTTCTGTTTCTCTTGCTTGCGCTCGTGCTGGTGCAGAGGCTAAAAATCTCGAATTATATGAGTATATAGCTACTTCTTTCTCACTTCAAACTTCTAACTTTAAGCTTCCCACGCCTTCCTTTAATATCTTTAATGGAGGCAAGCATGCTGATACCAATTTGGATTTCCAAGAATTTATGATTTTGCCGTTGAAAGATATCAGTTTCAAGGAAAAGGTAAGAATGGGGTTTGAAATTTTTCATTCACTGAGGAAAGTTTTAAAAAAGGCCGGCTTTGATACCGATGTGGGCAATGAAGGAGGATATGCTCCAGATATCGTTTCCAGCATTCAAGCAATCGAATTAATTGTCGCTTCCATGATTACGGCAGGATACAAACCTGGTGTTGATGTTGGGTTGGGCATTGATGTGGGATCTTCCCAATTATATAACCCAGAAACAAAAAAGTATTTGTTTAAACTTGACCAAGCAAATTTTACCACCAATACATTGGTGGGGCTTTACCGAGAGTGGCTAAGAAAATTCCCGATAATCTCCATTGAGGACGGTTTGGCAGAGGATGATTGGCAGGGCTGGAAAGAGCTAACTGATGAATTGGGCAACGATATGCTATTGATCGGTGATGATCTGTTTGTTACAAATACGGCTCGTTTAAGACAGGGGTTAAAAGAAAAGGTGGCTAATGCGATTTTGATAAAGCCGAATCAAGTCGGTACGTTGACTGAGACCGTTGAATGCATTAAATTGGCACAAAAACATAACTATAAAATCATGATTTCCCACCGAAGCGGGGAAACCTGTGATGACTTTATTGCTGACCTGGCTGTGGCTGTTGGCGCAGAATATATTAAGTCTGGTTCATCAAGAGGGGAAAGA
>Ga0209319_1001286_pt1 | contig 21320 bp, 14 predicted proteins | sample RifGroE2_FD_184000 | JGI IMG/M metagenome (GOLD analysis project Ga0209319, IMG submission 184000) | Groundwater microbial communities from Rifle, Colorado - Groundwater E2 (SPAdes) (version 2) | ecosystem: Environmental > Aquatic > Deep subsurface > Groundwater | place: Rifle, Colorado, United...
ACCATTTGCTTCCCTAAAAGCTACAACATTTTTGGCAACATTGGCATTTAAACCAGAGATACTGGACAACAATTGCGCCGAAGCCATATTGACATCCGCACCGACTGCATTGACGCAATCCTCAACCACTCCACTCAAACTGCTACCAAGTTGAATCTGATTAACATCATGTTGATATTGTCCAACACCAATCGCCTTAGGATCAATTTTAACCAGTTCAGCAAGTGGATCTTGCAAACGTCGACCGATAGAAACTGCTCCGCGATAGGAAACATCCAAATTCGGAAATTCTTCTGCCGCCAATTCTGATGCGGAATAAACTGACGCTCCGGCTTCCGAAACAACAATTTTAGTAAGCTTAAGTTCAGGATGTTTTTTCATTAATTCCGCAACTAAACGATCAGTTTCTCTTGAAGCTGTACCATTACCAATGCTGACCAAAGCAACTGCATGTTTTTGACATAATTTGGCTAGCGTCGCAATCGATCCATCCCAATCATTACGAGGAACATGAGGAAAGATCGCTGTATATTCCAATAATTTTCCCGTCCCATCAATAACTACGACTTTAACACCAGTACGTAAACCAGGATCCAACCCTAAAGTTATGCGATTTCCTGCCGGAGCTGCCATCATTAAATTTTTCAAGTTATTAGCAAAAACGTGAATTGCTTCCTCTTCAGCCATCTCTCGTAAACGACTCATTAATTCCAGTTCTAACTTAAGTTTTAACTTGATTTTCCATGTCCAATCAACCACTTGTTTGAGCCAAGCATCAGCAGCACGTCCCTTGTTGATAACCCCAAAAGTATGCGCAATTTCATTTAAACAATATTCTTCTTGTAGCGGATCAGCTAAAACCAATGTTAAATTTAAAAACCCCTCATTGCGTCCGCGAAACATCGCTAAAGCACGATGTGATGGTATTTTTTTCATTGACTCTTGATAATTGAAATAATCTGAAAATTTCACTCCTTCGTTTTCTTTATCCTTAACAACTTGTGCCGTTAAAATGCCGTGCTGCCAAACATATTCACGCAATGTTTCTAACAAATTGGCATCTTCGGTAAATTTTTCCATTAATATTTGTCGCGCACCTTCCAAAGCTTCTTCAATGGTAGCGATTTTCTTTTCCTGATCGATATATTTTTCTGCTTCTTTTTCTGGCAATAAGCTTGAATCACCTAACAATGCTAAAGCAAGTGGTTCCAAACCAGCTTCGCGAGCAATTTGCGCTTTTGTACGTCTTTTTGGTTTGTAAGGTAAATATAAATCTTCCAAACGAGCCTTATTGTCCGTTTCCAAAATCGCTTGCTTTAGTTCTTCAGTAAGCTTGCCCTGTTCTTCAATGCTTTTGAGGATAGTTTCCCTTCTTTCCTCTAATTCACGTAAATATTGCAAACGTTCAAGTAATTGACGAAGTTGAGTGTCAGTTAACCCACCAGTTGCTTCTTTACGATAGCGTGATATGAAAGGCACTGTATCGCCATCATCCAATAATTTAACCGCTGCTTCGACTTGCACTAACCTAACTGCAAGCTCTTTTGCAATAACTGCATTAATATTCATATTGTATATCCAATTTTATCTAACAATTGCAAGAAAGATTCTTTTGGCAAACCAACCACATTGGTCATATCTCCCACAATATTTTTAATAAATTTCGATCCTAATCCTTGTGAACCGTAAGCACCAGCTTTACCCATTGGTTCTCCCGTTGCTATATAGGAACGAATTTCTTCCAAAGGAATATTATAAAAAGTCACACTACTTATAGTATTCTCCTGCACCATTCTTTTGTTTGTTACATCAATGATAGCTAGTGCCGTAATAACCTGATGAGTGTGTCCTGATAATTTCAACAACGTCTCTTCAGCCTCAAAATTATTTGCCGGCTTACCTATAACTTCCCCGTTGAATAAAACTAAAGTATCTGCGCCAATGATCACAGCATCAGTATATTTCTTAGCGGCTGAAAACGCTTTTTCTCTAGCTAATAAAGCAACTAATTCTTCCGGTGTTGATGCTTTATAGCTTTTTTCATCAATATCAGCAGGATCAATGGAAAATTTAATATTCATTTTTTCCAGTATCGATTTCCTTCCCTGCGAAACAGACGCCAATATTAATGGTACGGATTTTTGCTTAAATTTGTTTTTAAGTTCTAGCATAATAATGATTCAGATACCTTTAAATTTTGAAAACAAAAATAACACTTTGATTTATAAAGCAATTTTATTCATATATCTTGTATAAACACATCGCTTAGCGATTCATACATTCCTTAATTCCTTAATTTTTTAATTCGAACTTTACTCTCGATGATATGGATGTTTTTGCAAAATCGACCAAGCACGATAAATTTGTTCAGCCACAACAACACGCACTAATGGATGCGGTAAGGTAAGAGATGAAAGTGACCAGGTAAAATTAGCGCGTTTTTTACATGCCAAAGATAAACCATCAGGACCACCAACCAATAAACTAACCGAAGTATAATTTTCCTGCCATGACTGTAATTGCTTCGCCAAATCTAATGTTCGCCACGTTTTTCCATGTTCATCTAAAGCGATAACCAAACTATCATGCGAAATAGCAGCCAACATCCTCTCCCCTTCCTGCTCAACAACACGCCCAGGATCTTCGTTTTTATTCCGTTTCGGCATAGCAATTTCTAACAATTGCAAGGTTAAATTGGATGGTAAGCGTTTGGCATATTCACAATAACCATCCTCTACCCATTCGGGCATATTTTTGCCAACTGCGATTAGATTGATTTTCATTTTGGTTATTTATTTTGATCAGCATTGAAAGTCTTACTAGTTGTTTGAAAATTTGTGTAAATTTTCACCACTTGCTTTCAACTTATTGATTTATATAGGAATTTACTTTACATATCCGAGTCATAATATTGCATTGACAACTGCCGCAAGATCAGAAAAAATCAAATCTTTTTCTTTTAAATCCGGCAAATTTTCTATTGCTTTGCGCCCATTCCCTGTTAAAACCAACATAAAATCACAGCCAAAACCCTCTGCAGCCAAAGCATCACGCAATGAATCACCGATAGAAAGGATTTTTTCAGGAGGAATATTATATGTAAAACTAATGGTTTCTAACAAACCCGATTTAGGTTTGCGACATTTACAATTATCATGCGGTCCATGCGGACAAATAAAAATATCGTCCACATAACCACCAACCTTTGCCAATTCTGCCCGCATTTTTTTGTGGATAGCTATCAGGTCAGTTTCCGTAAAAAGTTCGCGAGCAAGCCCAGACTGGTTAGTTGCAACTACCACCTTAAAACCAGCTTTATTTAACCGCGCAATAGCTTCTAAGCTCCCAGGTATTGGGTGCCATTCTTGTGGATTTTTGACGAAATCAGGAGAGTCTAAATTAATTACACCGTCACGATCTAGCACTATGAGTTCGTAGTTTTTATACATATATACATAGATTAGAGAATTTTGGTGTTATTTAAGAACACATCAGATATGTAAATAAAATTACCATATAAATCAATACGCTACAAAAAAGATTTGTTTTTTCAATACACACGTAGCCACAAGTTTTAACTTGCGTGGTAAATATTGCGCATATATATGATTAGGTACGGATTTTAACGCAGACTAAAGTCTGCGGCTACAGTCGGCGGCTACAGTCTTCTGCTACAAAATCATAAATTAAATGCCCTAACTTTTTGAGAAGCTACACCTCTCAAAAAAATCGTAGCCGCAAATCTGCGGCTACGATTAACAACAATTACTCTGCGATACCTGCTTCAGCAACTGCTTCCTTAATGCTCAAGCGCATTTTTCCTTGCCGATCAATTTCCAACAGTTTTACTTGGACTTCCTGACCTTCATGCAAATAATCAGCGACATTTTCAACTCTGGTATTTGCTATTTGTGAAACATGCACTAAACCATCTCGACCAGGCATGATATTAACAAAAGCACCAAAATCCATAAGCTTTACTACCTTACCTGTATAAATACGTCCTATTTCCGGTTCCGCTGTTATAGCTTCGATTCTTCTGAGAGCAGCTAAACAAGCATTTTTGTCAACTGCAGCGATAGTAACAATACCATTATCATTAATATCGATTTCCGCACCGGTTTCTTCAACAAGACCACGAATGGTTGCGCCACCTTTCCCGATAACATCGCGAATTTTATCCGTGTTAATTTTTATCGTCATAATGCGTGGAGCAAAATCTGAAACATGTTCACGAGGTTTGGCTAATTTCTCCGCCATTAAAGCCAAAATAAACATTCTTCCCTCTTGCGCCTGTTGCAAAGCGGTGTGCATAATTTCTTTAGTGATACCTGTAATTTTGATATCCATTTGCAATGCAGTAACACCAGCTGCAGTTCCTGCAACTTTAAAATCCATATCGCCAAAATGATCTTCATCACCCAAAATATCGGTAAGAACGGCAAATTTATCACCATCCTTGATTAACCCCATAGCAATACCGGCAACTGGAGCTTTAATCGGAACTCCTGCATCCATAAGCGATAAACAACCGCCACAAACGCTTGCCATAGAACTTGAGCCATTAGACTCAGTGATTTCAGAAACCACACGAACTACATAAGGAAATATCGTTTCATCAGGTATTACGGCTTGTAACGCACGCTTAGCGAGATTACCATGACCAATTTCACGTCGTCTTGGGCTGCCAACCATACCTGTTTCTCCAGTACAATATGGAGGGAAATTATAGTGCAACATGAATCTTTCTTTACTTTCCCCGGCTGGGACGTCGATGGTTTGCGCATCACTATCTGTACCCAAAGTTGTAACAACCATAGCCTGAGTTTCCCCACGGGTAAATACTGATGAACCATGAGTACGCGGTAAAACACCTAACTGAATATCGATTGGACGAATAGTTTTTGTATCGCGACCATCGATACGAATATGTGTTGAAAGCACTTTTTCACGTACAATACGCTTTTCAATGTCTGAGCAAATACTTACAAGATCTTCTTTTTTAATGGCATTTTCTTTTTCACCACCAAATTCATTAGCAACATGGTCATTAATAGCTTTAAGCTTGCTAACACGCGTCTGTTTTTCCAAGATAGTATATGCTTCACGAAACATAGGTTCGGCAACAAAACCAACCTTTTCAGATATTTCTGCTGCAATAGCAGTAGGCTTCCATTGCCAGGAAGATTTACCTGCTTCTCCAGCAAATTCACGTATTGCCTGAATAACAACTTGCATTTGAGCATGCCCAAACATAACAGCATCAAGCATGGTATCTTCTGGCAACTCTTTAGCTTCTGATTCCACCATCAAAATAGCATCTTCTGAACCAGCAACAATAAGATCTAGCTGGGAGATTTTTAATTGTTTAGCTGTTGGATTAAGTACAAAAGCACCATCCAAATAACCAACTCGGGCAGCAGCCATCGGACCATGAAAAGGAACCCCAGAAATAGCTAATGCGGCAGATGCGCCAATCATTGCCGGTATATCTGGATTGATTTCTGGATCCATTGACACAACCATGGCAATAATTTGCACTTCATTGCAAAATCCTTCTGGAAATAATGGACGCAATGGTCTGTCAATTAATCTTGAATTCAGTGTTTCTTGATTGCTAGGACGTCCTTCTCGCTTAAAGAAACCACCTGGTAATTTACCAACTGAATAATAACGCTCCATGTAATGAACCGTTAAAGGAAAGAAGTCTATACCAAGTTTTGGCTCTTTAGCTGCGACAACAGTGACTAAAACTACTGTATCGCCCATGCTTACCAGAACTGCGCCTGAGGCTTGACGTGCCATACCACCTGTTTCTAAAGTTACTGTATGAGCACCATATTGAAATATTTTTTTTGTTACGTTCACAGAAATTGCCTATATTTTATAAATTAAATGAAGGAATGAACGAATTGTGGAATCGCTTACGCGACCTATATTTTAAAATATGTAAATGAAATTACTTTTAAAATCAATAAGATAACTTCCAAAACTTTATAATTCCCCGGTTATTAAATTAGCTTCTATTACCCACGCAGTTTTAATTTAGCTATTAAATCCTTATAACGCTGCATGTCTTTGCTCTTTAAATATTTAAGCAAAGATCTACGCAAATTAACTTTACGAATCAACCCTCTACGCGAGTGAGTATCTTTTTCATGCGTTTTGAAATGTCCGGTAAGTTTGTTGATGTCGGCGGTTAGCAATGCCACTTGGACTTCTACGGAACCGGAATCGTGTTTATCACGACCGTGTTCTAGAATAATACTTTGTTTTTCATCAATTGATAATGACATAACTTTAAACTCCAAAATAAATAAAAAATAACAACGCAATCTTTATGCCAACCATTGTCATTCACAGAAAAAACATAAAGACTACCGAATCTGTGATTGTATATGGGTCTGCGCTAACGTGCAATGTTTTGTTTCTTGTTATTTTCAGCCATAGCAGAATTTTTTTCTAATAATTTAGCATATCGATAAAAAGTTTCTTCAAAATTACCAAAAGCTATAATAAAACCCGACCACCCATCAAGGAAACCAAGTTTCAGAAAATACATGCGTATAAATGACCATATTGCATGCCAAAAAATTTTAACAACGCTTGATTTCACATGTTTTGCAGCCAATTTCTCAGCGCCCAAAGATGAATAGAGACTTACTTTTTTTAATATCGTGGCTAAATCAGGGAAAGAAAAATGTAGCAAAACATTTTTCAAAGAAGCTACATTTCCATCAGGAATGATTTTTTCATGAACAACATCATTAGTAAATTTAGCATACCCTCTTTTAAACAACCTGATTGGAGCGTCACTTTTTGAACTAAGACAATATTTCACAGGTCGATTTAATACAAAATTTTGCCTAGGTATTTTAAAAGCAACAAAATTATGATCCCCGTTAATTACGCGTAAAATTTCCTGTTGTAATTCTGGAGTAATTCTTTCGTCAGCATCGATCGAGAAAACCCAATCCTTAGTTGCCGCTTCCAAGGCACGATTTTTTTGTATACCAAATCCTAGCCAGTCAGTTTTAATAACTTTGGCACCATATTTTTCACATATAGCAATGGTGCCATCCGTACTACCGGAATCAAATACAATAATCTGATCCATCCACAGCAAAGACTTGATACAATCTTCTATATTCTTTACTTCGTTTTTAGTAATAATTGTTGCTGCAATTGTTGCCATAATATTTAACACATTGATTTATAAAAAAAACTACTTCCACATATCTTTAAATTAACCCAAACTCGCAGTAGGAATTATAGCAGCTTTTTTAAAATATTACGCAATCTATAAACCACAAACATGGCGTCTAACTTGACAACCTCATAACCCTTTCTTATGCTCATACAAAACCAGTAGATTTAAAAAAGTAATTTCAAATTGTACATTTACCCATCATGAACATAACAGAAGACAAAAAACCAACCCCATCCAACTTCATCCGCCGCATCATTGATGAAGATTTGCGCACTGGTAAAAATAACAAAAAAGTAGCAACACGTTTCCCACCTGAACCAAATGGTTATTTGCATATTGGTCATGCCAAATCAATTTGCCTGAATTTTGGTATCGCCCGCGACTATAACGGCACTTGTAATTTGCGTTTTGATGACACAAATCCAGCCAAAGAAGAAATAGAATATATCGATTCCATCATCGATTCAGTACACTGGCTAGGATTTGATTGGGAAAATCGTCTCTACTATGCTTCTGACTATTTCGAAAAACTCTATCAATGCGCCGTACAGTTAATCGAAGCCGACAAAGCTTACGTTTGTGACCTAACTCCAGATGAAATCAGATCCTATCGCGGAACATTGACGGAACCTGGCAAGGAAAGCCCTTATCGCTCCCGCACCAACATAGAAAATCTTGACCTGTTTGCGCGTATGCGAGCTGGTGAATTTACAGAAGGTAGCCGTGTTCTGCGCGCTAAAATCGATATGGCTTCGCCAAACATCAATATGCGCGACCCCATCATTTATCGCATCCGCAAAGTTCACCATCATCGCACTGGGGATAAATGGTGCATTTACCCAATGTACGACTTTGCACATTGCATTTCTGATTCATTAGAAGCAATTACTCACTCAATCTGCACTCTTGAATTTGAAGATCATCGCCCTCTTTATGATTGGTTAATCGATGAACTAAAAATGCCCAATCATCCACAGCAAATTGAATTTGCACGACTAAATCTGAATTACACAATAATGAGCAAGAGAAAATTATTGGAATTAGTTCAGGGAAAACTCGTTAATGGCTGGGATGATCCACGCTTACCAACGCTCGTCGGACTTCGCCGTCGCGGCTTTCCACCGGCAGCAATCCGTGATTTTTGTGAGCGTATTGGCATTACCAAACAAGAAAGTGTTGTCGAAATGGGACTGTTAGAAGAATGTGTGCGCGATGAGCTAAATAAAATCACGCCGCGCGCCATGGCGGTTTTAAACCCGATACGCATTGTCATTGAAAATTTCCCCGAAAACACTGTAGAAGAATTAGACGCTCCATGGCATCCAAACAATCCTGACATGGGCAGTCGTAAAATACCTTTTGCGCGCATTATTTATATCGAAAAAGAAGATTTCATGGAAATTCCACCAAAAGGTTTTTTCCGTTTAACTCCTGGGCAAGAGGTACGTTTACGTTATGCTTATTTTATTAAATGTCATAACGTTATCAAAGATCCAATCAACGGGGAAATTATAGAATTACGCTGTACTTATGATCCCGAAACTCGCGGTGGCAACGCACCAGACGGACGTAAAGTAAAAGGTACTATTCATTGGCTGGCGGCTGAACAAGCCATAAAAGCCGAAGTACGTCTTTATGATCGCCTTTTCACTATTGCCAATCCAGACGCGCAAAAAGATGTAGATTATAAAAGCTTTTTAAATCCAGATTCTTTAAAAGCTTTACCTGATTGTTTTATTGAACCAAGTTTGGCAAAAGTTAATCCTGAAGATAAATATCAATTTGAACGATTGGGTTATTTCTGTGTTGACCAAGATTCCACTACAGCTAAATTGGTTTTCAATCGAACCGTAACCTTGAAAGATACGTGGAAAAAATCAAACTAATTCCGTAGCCGCAAGTTTTAACTTGCGCTAAATAACCAAGTTTTAACTTGCGCCACATAACAATGTTAAATTAGAACTTATAACATCAAATAAATTCGCTAAGTTGTTTTTATTTAATTCTTATTTAATGATTCTTTGTTTTTGCACATAATCTATGATAAACCAACCACCCAAAGCAATTATACAAAAATTTCAAGATCCAGAAAACCAACCCTCCCAATACCCCCAACCTAAAACTTCAGAAACATGGTTACAACATCATGGGAAACAACTTACTAAAAGTATTTTGCTCTTTTTTACGTTAGCGTTAATTACAATTATCAGCTTTGCGGGACGGAGATTATTGGGACGTTTATTTGGCAAAAACAACACCAAAGAAACCAACAATAACATAAGTAAAAAAACAGCCTTAATGACGCAAGAGGAAGAATACTCATCCCCAACATTTCTGCACCATGCAATTGACATAGCTGAAGGGCAATCAGTTACCGTAACTCCAGCTATGTTAAGCATGACTGACCAGGAACACTTTATTCTCGATAAATCCCTAACCGATGGAGATAATAGCGTAGGACACTCGGTCATAAAATTACCTAATGATTTACTGGCAGTAGCTCAAGATGATGGAACTATCAGTATCTGGAATACCAAAATCAACAAACTCTCTCAACTATTACGTGGTCACAACGCTCCAGTGCTTGCTATAACTGAGATTAAATATCCCATAATTGCTAGTGCCGACCAAACAGGAACAGTACGTCTTTGGGATATATCAACTGGACAATGTACTAATATTTTCCAAGATTACCATGGTCGCATCAATGCAATGGGTTTACTTGACAATGAAGTGCTTGCAATAGGTGGTGATAAAAATGATATTTGTATCTGGAATACCAAAACCGACCATTCATGTCGCTTAAGATTAATCGGTCATAACAATACCATACTAGCTATTACTAAACTTAACCTAGATACACCTCTGCTTGCTTCTGGAAGTGCAGACAACACCATTGGAATTTTCAATTGGCAAACTGGTGAAAAATTTGAACCACTATCGTGGCACACCGCCGATGTTACCGCTTTACTTGCCGGTCCTGATGGAATGTTAATTTCAGGAAGTCTTGATAAAACGATTGGCATTGGTAACATTACCACTGGCATCCGCGAACAACAGTTAACCGGTCACCACAACACAGTTACTGCTCTTGTCATGCTTCCTGCTGGGGGCGGAAAACTTATCTCCGGCAGCGACGATAAAACTATAAAATTATGGGATATAGATAAACAATCAGGCAAATGGTTAGCTCGCAAAACTTTCTACGGGCACAAAGAATCTATCACTGGGGTTGCAGCTCTTTCAGACGAAACCTTTGCCTCGACAAGCTGGGATAAATTCGTGTTCACATGGGATATCTATTGTGATAGTTGTACTGACTTTTTGTATAAATCCAGCTCCCCCATAACCTCACTCACTACAACCACTTACGTTAACAACGAACTGATCATTTCAGCGGATAAAAACAATGACTTACATTTTTTGGACATAAACAGTGGTAGTTGTATTGGCAGCATTTTACAAAATAGCGATGATATTATCAGTTCAGTAAAAACCATTAAGCCAAATCAGATCGCCACAGCAAGCCAAAGCGGACAGATCAATATCATTGATTTTGCTACTAAAAATATAACAAGAACTTTTGCTATACCCGATTTCATTTTAACCATGAAAGTTTTATCACCAGAAAATTTAATCTTGGCTGGTAAAGACAGAAAAATATGGGTTTTAAATATAAACAACGGAACTACCCAAGAATTCCCCGCACATACTAATAATATTTTTGATCTTTTGCGTTTATCGGCAACAAATATCGCCTCATGCAGCTCTGACGGAACCATACGTAAATTGAATATACTAACCGGCAATGCTGAAACTTTCACTTTGCCTGATGGACCAATATTGACTATAACAAATATTGGTAGCGAAACCATTGCCTATGCTGGTGATAAAGGCATAATTGGACTTTTAAATACAACTTCTGGCGATACTTACCAACGACTTTACGGTCATAGCACCCCCATACGCACACTCGCTTATCTTGGTAATGGAAGATTGGTATCTGGCGATACAAACGGCATTATACTTATTCACGACCTACAACACAGCGGAACTATCACCAAACAACTAAACGGACACAAAGGCAACCTTGCTTTGGTGGTTCTTACAGATGGTCGTTTAGCTGCTACAGGAGAAAGTGGCATAGTGGAAATTTGGCGACCAGACGGCACTCCTGATGCCGAGCGACTTTTTGTTGTTACTATCCTAGAAAATGGACAATTTGAGCTAGGCGGTCAATTTGTGACAAGTTTTACCCAGGAACAAATTAACAAAGGCTATCTCAAGTTTGGTCATAGCGGTGTTCCATCCCCACCAACTGGCAAAATTGCCATCAAAATTGGCAACACCACTTACCCATTTGAACTTTTTGATTTTAAGTTTTTCAACACAACTATAGTGGCGCTTATCTCAGCTGGTGGTGGTATAGTATTTATGGGTGGCTTAGTTGGGCTTGGCTGCTGGATAACTTTCTGTTGTAGAAAACATCAAAAAGATAACCTCGATAAAAAAATAGCAACTGAGCTTGACTTAATAGCGCAAAATGGCTTTATCATCAAATCATCCGACTTGGTTTTGGGACAAGAACTTGGACATGGAGCTACAGCTTTTGTGTTTATAGCTCAATGGCAACGTATACCAGTAGCAGTAAAAGTATTTAATAAATCAGAACAACAAAATGGGTCAGATGGCAGCTCACCACCATGTATAACCGAAATAAAAAAACTAGCTAGACTACACCATCCCGATATCGTATCTTTCTACGGAGCTTGTCAGAACCTTGAACAATACAATAGTAAAATGTGCTTAGTTATGGAACTAATGCCCAAAGGAACGTTAAGTAAATACTTACAAAGTCATCCAGCTTTACCCTGGGGAACACGCATAAAATTCGCCATAAATATTACCAGAGGGTTGTTTTTTTTACACAGTCAAAAACCACCGATTTTGCATCGTGATTTAAAAAGTGATAACGTTCTTTTAGACGAACGCAATCACGCCAAAATTAGTGATTTTGGTATGGCAATAGGAACCAGGCAATATATGGCTCCGGAATTATTGCTCGCCCAATTTGGTCGCTTTTTCACCCAGACACCATCCTTAGCATCTCCATCTACAGCACCTCCTACGCCTATCGCAGCCACAACGAGAATAGTAACTCACACAACCGCAAGCGACATTTATAGTTTAGGTATATTACTTTGGGAAATAGCCGCTCTAGATTATCCATACAAAAGCTTAACAATGGGACGCGCTATAATGAAAACAATTACGGAAGGAACGCGTCCAGAAATTCCCAGAGCCACAACACCACCTCAATTTGCAAAATTAATTGAAGATTGCTGGAAAGGACATAGCTCAGAACGCCCCACAGCAGAACAGGTTTTAGACAGACTGGAGCAATTATCTCATTTACCTAGTTCTAGCACTTCAGCAAGCCCGAGCGCTCACCAGCCATTTCAACCTCACCCGCGAGCAACACCGACAAGATCACCATTACATTCAGCCTTATTAACAGCATCTTTAAGCCCACCCGGTCAACCTGATTCATCGTCATCATATGAACAAACACCATTGCTGACAGAATCTCTAAATAGCGCTAGCTATAGCTCGATCCCAATATAAAGATATGTAAAATAAATTGCTATATTTTTCAATATGTTATACAATGGAGAGGTAATATCTCAAAAAGGCAGAGCATTATAATTATGTTTACGTATCCGCAGGTCTTTAGCCTGCGTCAAATCATGTAGATGAGCGATATCCAATACGCAAGTTAAAACTTACGGCTATGTTATATTTGTGATTCGCCTGTGGTTTTTGAGAGGTTACATAAAACGATATTTTTCCATAAAACTCTAAGGCTTTTAAATTTATGATTTCATCTGCAAATACACAACCTACTATAAAACAAATCTTCAAATTATTTTTTGCGAAGCATTACCAGGAAGCACTACAAACCGAACGCCAGATACTTTTTTTGTTAAATTGGCACAAATTTTTTCAAGCAAAAAAAGCCGAGCTAGATCAGCATTTGCCGCGCTCATCTATATACTACGCTTATCAAATTTTGAATTTACTCTCAACCATTAAAAGTCAATATCTAACAGAATTTTTTACCAAAAAATTACCACTCAATGGAGATTTTTTGCATGAGATTTTAGCGAAAAAAATATTTTTCTTTATCACTAAAGATCTATTAGAAATTGATGCCGCAACGTTTCTTGAGAAATTACACGAAGAACAAAGCGCGCTGGAAAAACAAGTTATATCTTTAGAAAATGCCGCCAAAAATTACCGTTGGTGGCAAGGATGTTTGGGACGCATTGGGCAAATAACTACCTCAATTTATTATTACACCTTCGCTAATTCTGTTTCATCTCTAATCGAAGAAATTACTACTGAAGGAGTTTTGAACAATGTACCTATCTTAAATACCCGCCTAGACCAAAATTATCGTTTTGGCATGGATGTTTTGGGAAGTTTGTTATTATTTGGTCTTGATTATAAATTTACTGGTTTAACTGGTCCAGGTTTAGCTTTGGCACATACAATTACTCATCGTCTGGAAAATGAACTCCCAAGTGCCTTAGCTCTTGGCAAAAAATGCGGCATTTCACAAGACCAGGTTTTACGTTATCTACCTAGAATATTGCATAACATTAACATGGGATTTGGTTTATTATTTAATATAATTTTAGCTAAATTTACTGGCGGGAGCATGGGTTTGGCGACGTTTAGTTATTTGCTAGCTTTACTATGCAGCAAATCAACAGGCGCTTTGATAAATAGCAGTAAACATTTAATTTGCAAGACAAAAACCAACGAACGAATTATGGATCTCACTCTAAAACCAGTCGCGCAACATGTCAGTTATTACTTAGGAGCGCGGTTTTTAACTCCACGGTTATATGAGACTTATTTGACCTTTTTCACTCCACCAAATACAGTGTTATTTGATGATAAATTTTGTAAAGCTCATACTCAAATTTGTCACAACATAGCACTGAAAGTTATAGCAGTTGAGCCTGATGCTACAGAAAAAGAAATACAAAGATCCTGTAGATTATGGCAATTAAACAACAGCCCTGATATCCTTGGTTCAAACGTTGTCACAGAAAACGCGGCGGCTTTACATAATGCAGCATGTAAGATATTAACAGACAAACAAAAAATATAAAATTGATTCAAACATGAAGCTAAATCTTCCGAAAAATCTTCTTCCCTTTGATACGAAAACACAGCACAAAATCGCCGTTTATTGCGAAAATCCGCCTAAACTTTTACAACATCCTTTGCACAAAAATGAACCCATAGCTTTCGTGGCTTCACCAACTCCCATCGGAGATACGTTAATTGGTCTTGTAACTGTCAATAATCTAATCAGAAATGGTTATCAAGTGGATGTTTATAGTGATCATGCTTATGTTATGAGGGAATGGTTTCCCACATTGCGTATTTTTCAATTGCCACCACTAAATGAAGAAAAAATATTTGCTCGTTACGGAACTATTTTACACACCCATGATAGAGAATTAAACCAAGCGCTAAATAAATGGCACCCCCATTCTATAGTCCTCTATCATAAATCCTTATACAAATTACCCATTCCACTGATTGACATCCATCTCATCCTTTGTCAAATCCAACTCGGTTTGACCGATACTACTCGCGAAAATGGCATAAAACCCTTACCTGGTTTAATCGCCAATCGCCACGCAAAGCGCATTATTATTCATCCTACGAGCTCAGCAACTCACAAAAATTGGACTGCCACAAAATTTGTACGCCTAGCACAAGCTTTACAGACAAAAGGTTATGACCCGCACTTTGTGCTTGCACCAAATGAAATAGCAACGTGGGAAAAAATAATCGCGGGAAAAATTCCTGTTTTGACATCTGCACACTTAAGCGACGTTGCGGTTTGGCTTTATGAATCCAAATATTTTATTGGCAATGACTCTGGCATCGGGCATCTTGCTTCCAATTTAGGTCTTCCAACACTATCTATTGTGTTTTGCAAAAGTGTTGTCAAACAATGGCGTCCGACTTGGGGGATGGGAGTAATAATCATGCCACCTTCCTGGTTACAACCAAGAATGCTACAAAAGAAATTCTGGCAGCATTTTATTTCGGTAAATGCGGTTTTACATAAATTTGAGCAATTAACCGCTGACCGTAAGTCATGAGAAAATACGGTATTGTTAAAGTGAAAAAATTGCTGTATTTTTTTAGGGTGGGACGGCGGGATGCACTGAGCTTCCCCACCCTGCCTCCCGAATTAGAATATAGCAGTTTTTAATTTTAGCAATACCGGGATTTTAAATTTCATCTCACCTTATTATAAAAACTTTTAAAAAAGTTCCTATTTCTTTATTGCCGCCTTCTTTTTTGCTACTACTGTTTTCTTTGCTGCCACTACCTTTTTATTTTTGGCTACCGGCTTTTCCACTGCCACTGTGACCACATTCTTTTTTGCTAATGCCTTCTTAGGCTTAGTCTTTTTGGGTTCAATTTTAAATTTGGGTTTTGGCTTAGCATTAGACTTTGGCTTAGCTTTCGTTTTTTTAACATTGCTGGCGGCTATTTCTTTAATCTTGCTCTTAGCAAAACCAACATCCCAGAGCTCTTCCAAAGCATATAATTGTCGAGCCTCAGGAAGCATTAAATGCAATATAACATCCCCCAAATCAACTAAAATCCAATCACTTTCCGCATCTCCCGAAACCCCTAAAGGTTTAAAACCTGCTTTTTTCACCTGCTCCGTCACTTTTTCAGAGATAGCCTTAAGATGACGCTGCGACATACCACTACAAATAATCATGTAATCTGCCAAGTCCGTAAGATCCCGAATATCTAAAACGGAACAATCTTCCGCCTTATTCTCATCCAATATTTTAATTAGTAATTTGTTTAATTTTTCTGGTGTTTTTAATTTCATATTTTTTTAAAATTTTTATATAACAACTTTTTGTAATAATTATACTAATACTTTACCATATAAACAGGTTAATTTCACATGAACTAACACTAGGTGAAATTTATACACTTTCTATTTATTATAACACAAAAATATGTAAATAGAATTACTATATTTATCAATGCGTTATCTTAAAAGTTAAAGTTGCACTTATGGGAAATCACAATAATAATGTAGTCACGAGCTTTAACTTGCGTAGAATATTACACACATGGGCTATTTTTGTTTAGCACAAATTTTAATGCTGCTTAAAGTCTGCAGCCACAAGACCATAAGTAAAATAAAACATTTTTTCATCACTTGATTATTTTTATGAAAATCAGCATCCGTGTCAGCATACTCAGCATATTACTCACTTTACTGCTGGGAACTTCTTTTCTTATAGCCGGTATTGATTACTTCACAACCAACGATATTTTAATTAAAACCACAAAAAACTCTCTTCACTATGCCAGCGGCAAAGTAAGTGAACAAATCTCCAGTTATCTACAACCATTGGAACGCAATTCCTATGTTGGATCAAAGTTAATTTCAGCAAATGTTGTTACTCCCGAACAATCAATTAACTTTAACAACTTCATGTATCGCATTCTAGCTCAGGATACAGACACTTCAGCTGTTTACTGGGGTGATGAAACTGGCAATTTTTATATGTTAACATATAAAACAGAAGACAAACATTTTATAAGTGAAAGCATCACTCAAACCCCAAGGGGTAACCAAAAAACCGAAATCACTTATAACGAAAACTGGAATCTTATAAAAACTCGTACAGTCCCATACACGGGCTTAAATCCAAATATTTACCCATGGTACCAAAGAGCTAAATTTGAAAAAGAACCCATTTGGCTAATCACTCCTTTTACCAAAATTGGTGGTGCAGAACAACCATTCGGTATTACTGCCACTACTCCAGTATATGATGAAAACCAAAAATTACGTGGCGTTTTTGCGGTCGACATTCCTTTAGAAAAAATAACCACATTCGTCAAAAACATCAAGGTAACTGAAAACAGCATTGCCTTTATCTGTGATCAAGATAGTAATGTAATATCCGCTTATACAGCCAACACCAACCTTATGTTTAGCCATAAAATGCCTAAATTGGCTGATTTAAACATACCTATAGCACAAACTTCTTTTGAACTTTATAAAAAAAACCAACAATCTATATTTTCATATAATTTCAAGAACGAAAAATACATCGCCGCCTACGAAAAAATACCCAATACCGAAGGCGAATCAGACTGGCAAGTAGCCATAGTGACCCCAGTTAAAGATATTACCGCCCCACTGGAAAAGAATATTTTATTGGCTTTGTTTTTTTCCACATTAGCTGTTGTTCTAGGGATTGTATTAGCTACTATTTTTTCTTCCCACATCAGTAAACCAATTGTAACATTAGCCGACGACGCTGAACTAATCTGCCAACTAAGGCTGATGGAAGTAAAAAATATTTTTTCCCGCATCAAAGAAATCTCCCTTATGGCAAATTCATTTAGCAAAATGAAAAACGCCATCGCTTCTTTTCAGCGCTATATGCCTATAGCCTTAGTGAAAAATCTCTTACTGACTAACAAAATTGCAGAAGTAGGTGGGGAGATACGTGAACTAACTTTATTATTTTCTGATATAGAAAATTTCACTTCTATTTCAGAAAATATCTCCGCTGAAGACCTGATGCAATATCTCTCCGAATACTTTCAAAGTGCAACTAGAGTTATTTTACAAACTGGTGGAACGATAGATAAGTATATTGGTGATGGCATCATGGCATTTTGGGGGGCCCCTATTGCAGACAAAGATCATGCACTACATGCCTGCCAAGCTGCTTGGCAATTACAACAAGCTTTTCAAAAGCTAAATGAAAAATGGCAAACCGAAAATAAACCACAACTTGCAACACGCATTGGTATCAACACGGGACCTGTTGTAGTAGGTAATGTTGGATCTGATGATAGACTTAACTATACTTCACTGGGAAACACAGTAAATTTGGCAAGTCGCTTAGAAAGCTTAAACAAAAATTATCATACTTATATTATGGTTGGAGAATCAACATATAATCTTGTTAAAGATAGTTTTATATTTCGCTTACTTGATAAAGTAACTGTCAAAGGCAAAAAACAAGGCAGTTATGTTTATGAATTAATGGATATAAAAGCAAAAGATGAAACAAAAAAAGAAATCGAACAACAAAATTACAACCAGCTTTTCTCTATAGCTTTTAATAAATATGAAAATGGCGAATGGCAAGCAGCATTAGATTTGTTTAACCAATTAGCCAAACAATATCCGGAAGATTATTTAAGCAAAATTTTCATCGAACGCTGTACATTATTTTTAAAAAAACCACCGCAAAATTGGACTGGAAGCTGGATTATGGAGGAAAAATAAATTCACAGGAATGGTACAATGAATAAAGGAATTAAAAAGTTTTGACCAGCAGGAAATCTGAAAATATACTAAACGAAAACAGGTTTCCAGGGTTAGCACAAATAGACTCGAGCAGTTTGGATTTTCCGCTAGGCGGCAACGAGTCGAGTTTGAGGAGTGTATTGGACATACATGACTCAAGCGAGCGAGAAAGCCAACAACGCGGAAAACCAAAATGCGAAGAGTATATCACAATTCGCTAATAGGTTGAAAGCTGGATTCGAACCAGCGACCCTTGGCTTCGGAGGTCAATACTCTATCCAACTGAGCTACGGGCGCCTTAGAAAATTTTTAAAAAACATGAAAACATCAGTAAAAATCGAGTCTATTATAAACTCATTAAACCAGGCAGTACTAGCGCTAAAATCTGGTGGCATAATTGCCTATCCAACCGAAGCCGTGTATGGACTTGGTTGCGACCCATTTAATGAAATTGCAGTAAAAAAATTACTTACCTTAAAAAAGCGCCCTATTACACACGGATTAATTTTACTTGCACACTCTTGGTCAGTTTTAGCTAAATATACACTACCTGTCGCTCCGCAACTACTCTCCAAAGCTTTGGAAACTTGGCCCGGACCAAATACATGGCTATTTCCTGCACGTCTGGATTTAGTTCCAACCTGGATTCGCGGCGAACACCAATCCGTAGCACTGCGTGTCACAGCCCATCCTTTAGCTAAGGATTTATGTGAAGCCTTTGCGGGACCTATCGTATCGACTAGCGCAAATCTCCATGGTCAGCCCACCACCAAAACTGCTGCTGAAGTGAGACTGCAATTTCAAAGTGGCATTGATTATATTTTGGAAGGAGAAACTGGTAATTTAACCAAACCAACACCAATTTATGACGTCATATCAGGAAAAATGTTACGCAACTAATTTTTTAAACCACGTAATTCTTTTCAACCCAAAACATTAATTTCTCCAGAACCCCTTTATTTTGCTCTAATATCGCAACCGCTTTTTGCGCTAATAAATCATGTAGTGCTTTATCTTGTAATATTTGTAACACTTGTTCCGCCAATTCCTTTTCATCTTGCACCAAGATAGCTGCTTCATCCGCAAAAAACAATGTGCTGATTTCTTTGCAATTCGTTAAATTTGGTCCAATTAAAATCGGAACACCAAGAGCTGCTGGTTCCAATAAATTATGCCCCCCAACTGGCACCAAACTTCCACCCACAAACGCCGCTTGTGCTAGTGAGTAAAAAACCAATAACTTACCAATAATATCACCTATTAGAATTTGTGTTTCAGCACCACAAGACTGTTTTTGACTATAACAAACCACTTTAAAGCCTTGATCTAAACACAAATCCCGCACCTGCCCAAAGCGCTCAGGATGACGCGGCACTAAAATTAACAAAACTTCAGGCATTACTTTTAAAATTTTCCGCATCGCAATTAAAACTTTTTTCTCTTCACCTTCATGCGTACTAGCTGCAATCCATATTAAACGATTTTTGGCAATATCAAGAAATTCCATAAGCTTTTTTGCTTCTTCTTTAACTTCATCAGCTATAGTCAAATCAAACTTAATATTACCAGTCACCAATAATTGTTCTGGCTTTAAACCCAAAGCTAAAAATCTCTCACCATCTACTGCACTTTGTGCCGCAACAGTCGTAATACAAGCCAAGATTTTTTTAGCGAAAGATTCTATTAATTGATAACGATGAAATGAACGTAAAGAAAGCTGTGCGTTAGCAAGCAAAATCGGAATTTTACGCTTTGCTGAATAATGCAAAAGATTTGGCCATAACTCCTTCTCCATAATAATCAATAATTTTGGGTTAAAATGCTGCAAAAACCTTTTGATTGCGCCAGAATAATCATAAGGAACATAAACTTGAATAATTTCATCCCCGAATTTTTGTCGTAACCTCTCTGAACCGGTCGGAGTCATGGTTGTAACAACGATATTTTCATCGGGATATTTTTGCTTTAGCACATTAATAAGCGGAATTGCGGCAATTGATTCCCCCAAAGAAACAGCATGGATCCAAATGCTGTGTTTATAAGAAATATTTTTATAGTAAGCAAATCTCTCAGACCAACGCTGACGATAAGCAGAATTTCTTCTGCTTTTCCAATAAAGGCGAAGTATGATAAAAGGAATAAATATTTGAAAAAAAACGTTGTATAAAAATAACATGTTGTTTTATATAGTAATTTTATTTACATATGTGTTGTAATTTTTCTTAATCCGTATATACTTTTCGCATTTTGGTTTTCCGCGTTGTTGGCTTTCTCACTCGTTGTCGCCTAGCGGAAAATCCAAACTGCTCGAGTCTATTTGTGCTAACCCTGGAAACCTGTTTTCGTTTAGTATATTACAACATGTTGTGTTGAATAAAACGCCAAGCGTGTTCTACAATGGTTTTTAATTCAGGAAACTGTGGTCGCCAACCTAACTCTCTTTGCGCCCGCATTGCATCAGCAACCAAAACTGCCGGATCACCAGCCCGACGTAAAGATTTTTCTATTGCAATTGGTCGACCGGTGACTTCCTTAACTGCCTCAATTACTTCTAAAACCGAATAACCCTGACCATTACCTAAATTGTAAGCATTACTTGCAGCACCATTAGATAATACCTGCAAAGCCAATAAATGTGCCTGACACAAGTCGACTATATGAATATAATCTCGAATACATGTTCCATCTTTTGTCGGATAATCATCTCCATAA
>Ga0209319_1001287_pt1 | contig 21318 bp, 21 predicted proteins | sample RifGroE2_FD_184000 | JGI IMG/M metagenome (GOLD analysis project Ga0209319, IMG submission 184000) | Groundwater microbial communities from Rifle, Colorado - Groundwater E2 (SPAdes) (version 2) | ecosystem: Environmental > Aquatic > Deep subsurface > Groundwater | place: Rifle, Colorado, United...
GTCTTGTGGTAAGTGTACACCTTGTCGTATAGGAAATAAACGACTATACGAAATACTTGAAAAGATAACACAAGGAAAGGGAACAGAGGAAGACTTAGACAGATTAACAACACTAGGGAACTCAATAATAGCAGGTTCGCTATGCGGACTAGGTAAGTCATCACCAAATCCGATATTATCAACAATAAGATATTTCAAAGATGAATATCTGGCCCACGTTAGAGATAAAAAATGCCCGGCTCACGTATGTAAGGATTTAAAACAATATATAATATTAGAAGATAAATGTGTTGGCTGTACAGCCTGTGCAAGAAATTGCCCAACAAACTGTATAGCAGGGGAAGTAAAGAAGACACACGTTATAGACCAAGATAGATGTATAAAATGCGGTACATGCTATGCGAAATGTAAATTTGGGGCGATAGAGATTAGGTAGAGTAACTAAAAAAATGATGATACAATAGAACCAATATTACTTGAAGAAGCAAATGACTCAAGTGGATTTGTAGAAGATATACTAAAGCATGGAATAATAATATGTGACAAGAATAAACACGGTGTGGAATATAATGAAGTAGACGATGATATTTTAATGACTAAAGTAAGTGAGAATGAAGAGGAAGACAATAACAACAGATAAAAAGGAGGAAATCTTATGACTAGAGAAGAAGCGTATAAAATATTAACAGAATATACTACAAAAGAAAGTCTTATAAAGCATGCATTAGCGGTAGAAATATGTATGAGAGCATATGCTGAAAAGTATGGAGCGGATAAAGAAGAATGGGGAAATGTTGGACTTCTACATGATTTTGATTATGAGAAGTATCCTACAGAAGAAGAACACCCGTTTAAAGGAGCAGAAATATTAAGAAACTTAGGAGTAAATGAAGAATGGGTAAAAGCTATATTAGGTCATGCAAACTATAGTGGAGTGACAAGAGATAGTGACATGGAGAAGGTATTATATGCTGTTGACGAATTATCAGGCTTTATAGTTGCTTGTGCACTCGTGAAACCGAGTAAGAAGGTTGAGGATGTTAGTATTAAAAATGTTAAGGATAAATTAAAAGACAAAAGATTTGCAGCAGCTGTAAATAGGGAAGATATAAAACGAGGAGTAGAGGAACTAGGTGTAACTTTAGACGAGCATATAGAATATACTTTAGAAACACTGAAAAAAGATGCAGATAAATTGGGAATATAAGTGGGGTGATTGTATGGGAATACCTAAAATAGAAGACAAGATAATGAAGTTAAGGGAACAAGCACACAAGTTAGTAGATGAAATATCAGATGAAAGAATAGAATTAGTATTAGATTTTTTAAAATATATTAAATATAAAGAAGATAAGGAGCAAGATAAGAATACAGAAGAATGATTTAATATAAATAATAAACGAAAGGAGAATTAACATGGAAAATGTAAAAGTAACGATAGACGGCAAGGTTATACAAGTGCCTAATAATTATACAGTTTTACAAGCATGTAAAGAAGCAGGAATACGAATACCTACACTTTGTTATCTCAAAGATATAAATAAAATAGGTGCTTGTCGTATGTGCTTGGTTGAAATTGATGGGGTTAGGGGGCTACAAGCATCTTGCGTATATCCAGTGAATGAGGGCATGAATGTTCATACAAACACTGAACAAATAAGACAGTCAAGAAAGGTAAACTTGGAGCTTATACTTTCAAATCACAATAGAGAATGTACAACCTGCATAAGAAACGAAAATTGTGAACTTCAAGCACTTGCAAAAGAGCTAAATATAAAAGATATAGAGTATGTAGGAGAAAAAAATGCACCACCTATAGATGATCTATCACCATCAATAGTAAGAGACAACAGTAAATGTATCCTATGTCGTAGATGTATAGCAGCCTGCGAAGGGGTACAAAAAATAAATGCGATACAGGCTACAAACCGAGGATTCAAGACGGAAATAGGTGTAGGGTTTAACAAATCTATGAATGACTATAACTGTATAAACTGTGGGCAATGTATTCAAGCATGTCCAGTAGGTGCATTATATGAAAAAGTAAATATAGATAAGGTATGGAAAGCATTAGCAGACAAAGACAAATATGTCATGGTGCAAACAGCACCAGCAGTAAGAACAGCACTCGGTGAAGAATTCGGAATGCTGATAGGGACTAGAGTTACAGGAAAAATGGTAACAGCATTAAAAAGACTAGGTTTTGCAAAAGTAACTGATACAAATACAGGAGCTGACCTAACAATACTAGAAGAAGGAAGCGAATTTTTAGATAGGATTATAAACAATACAGGAAAACTACCTATAATAACCTCTTGTTGCCCAGCATGGATGAAAACTTGTGAACAAGAGTACCCAGACCTTCTCGAATATGTATCAAGTGCAAAATCACCACATCTAATGATGGGTGCTATACTAAAACATTTCTACGCTGACAAAGCAGGAATAGACAAAAAGAAAGCCTTCGTTGTTTCTGTCATGCCATGTATAGCAAAAAAATTCGAGCAAGATAGACCAGAAATGGAAAATGACGGAATAAGAGATGTAGATGTGACTATAACTACAAGAGAACTTGCTATGATGATAAAAGAAGCAGGGATAGATTTTGTAAATCTCCCAGATAGTAAGTTTGACGACCCGATAGGAGAAGCAACAGGGGCAGGAGCTATATTTGGTGCAACAGGAGGAGTTGCAGAAGCAGCATTCCGTACAGTAGTAGAAAAGCTAGTAGGCCATGAAGTAGAAAATATAGAATACCAGCAGCTAAGAGGAGATAAGAAAATAAAAGAATTCTCGGCTGATGTAGGTGATAGAACGATAAGAGGAGTAATAATAAGCGGAATAGGAAATAGACATGAAATATTAGAGGAAGTAAGACGTGGAGAAAGTAAATATGACTTTATAGAAATAATGGCTTGTGAAGGCGGATGCATTATGGGGGGAGGACAACCAATAGTACACTCTAAAACAAGAGAAGATATAAATGTATTCGAAAAAAGAGCATCAGCAATATACGAAGAAGACCAAAAAGCCGAGCTAAGGAGATCACACAAAAACCCATTTGTACTAAGATTATATGAAGAATTTTTAGGCAAACCAAACAGCCACATAGCACATGAATTGCTTCATACAGAGTATAAAAAGAGGGATAAGTATCCGTGTGATTGTGGGAAATGATAGGATTAGATTTGGGTAAATTTTCGGCTTGTCATTGCGAGGAACGTCTTTTGTGACGAAGCAATCTCGTTTTTGGTTTAGAAGTAATGTGGAAATAAGAGATTGCTTCGTACCTCGCAAAGACAGTAATCTAGAAAGGAGTGGAAGATAAGTATGAGTTTTTGGGAAAAATTTTTAAATTTGTTATTTGGAGGAAGTAATGATAGTAGTATAGGGCATGAAACAACAAATTATTTTTCAGTAAAAAATACTAGAAAAAACGCTGAGTCACAATATGTTAATGAGTATGGAGAGGGGACAGGATTTATTGACACAAGTACAATAGATGTACAATCGCTTAATCCGCATGATGAGAATGATAAACGAATACTTCAAATTGTAGTAGGACCTGGAGATAGTGGTTGTACTTGTGATGAAGATACATTTAGTTCTGAAATAGGTGACAAGTCTCCTTGGAGCTAATAATAAAATTCTAACTAAAAGCAAGATTTTACTTGCTTTTTTTAAATTTTTTGATAAAATATAATATAGAGGATAATAACGATTTTGAATACATAGAGAGGAGCGGGCTGGTATGTTTGGATTATTTAAGGAAATGTTTAAAACATTATTCGCAGAACCACCAAAAAATGGTGGCTATAATAGGGAATGGACAAGAGGAGTGATTAATCCAGGAGTGAAAAGTTATCAGGACGAAGAAGACGAGATGAATGGTGGAGTATATAGTAATGAATATTATGAAGAAGAACTGATTGAAGAAAAAGAAGAGGATATATTAGATTTTGATTTCACAAAGATGAGTACAGATAAACAAGTTCAGGAAGATGATAACGAAGATGATACAAAAAATAAGTAGTAATTATAACAGAAGCATTCTCCCCTCTCTTTTAGAGAGGGGTTGGGGGTGAGTCGGGAGGGATATCGATGAAAAACAATATTATTTTAGGAATAGTACTTGTATTAGGTATAATATTTGGCGCATTTTTAGGCGACGTTTTCGGAAATTATGAATCTTGGGAGTGGCTAAAATATGGGAAAGAAATAGGCTTTGCAGAGCCATTTGTTTTAGATATATATATACTGAAACTAACGTTTGCGTTAACTATAAACTTAACTATAGCAAGTATAATAGGATTTGTGATTGCAATAGTTGCATATAAAAAATTTATATAAAAAATCAGGAGGAGTGGCATAATGTGTGGCGAAGAAGTAAGTGGCAAAATGAAGATGAAGGATTTACCGATGGATGAAAGACCTTATGAAAAATTAGAAAAATATGGCGAGGACAGGTTGTCAGATGCAGAATTACTTGCTATAATAATTAAAACAGGAACTAAGGAAGAAAGAGTTGTAGAGCTTTCACAAAGGATACTAAAATCAAACATAACTAAAGAAGGACTTTCGAGCTTGTATAATACATCTATTGAGGAATTACAAACAATAAAGGGAATAGGTAGAGTAAAAGCAATTCAAATAAAGGCAATAGGAGAGATTTCTAAGAGAATAAGCAAAGAAAGGAACTTTCTAAAATATACAATAGCTAATACTTCGAATATAGTTGATATATATATGGAAGAAATGAGGCATAAAAGGCAGGAAACCTGCAAAATTGTTTTGGTTGACAAATATAACAAAATAACGTATGATAAGAATATAACAATAGGAAATATAAATGCTTCTATTGTAGACCCAAGAGAAGTATTTAAATCAGCACTTGAAAAAGGAGCGAGAGGAGTATTTCTTATGCACAATCATCCTAGTGGTGACCCTATGCCAAGTAAACATGATATAGATATAACCGTAAGACTTAAGGAGGCTGGAATCATACTAGGTATAAACTTTATTGATCATATAATAATAGGTGATGGTGAATATGCAAGTATGAAAGAATATGGAGTTATATAAATATTGGAGGTTGAAAGAATGTATTTAAATGCGATTAGTGGGGCTATCATTATACTAAGTAGTTTTATTGTATTAGAAAGTGCAATAGAATATAGTGGAATTATAAAAGAGTTTAAAGTATTTGAGTTTAGTAAAAAGAGATTTTTAAAATTAGGTCCATTTATAATGTTGCAACTTATGTGGCTGATTTTTGGAGCATATATTTCAATAGGGTTAATGATTGGACTAAGTCGTACTTCCAATACAGAAGTAATAATATCAAATGCGTTTTTACTGGGTGGAATATTTATTTATATTGTAATTAGAATACAAAAAGAAATGTTGAGATATGTCGAAAATGGTAATGTAGAATCAATAGCAGCACTTGTAAGTGCTATAGAAGTAAGGGATAAGTATACTAAAGGTCATTCCCAGCATGTATCAAATTTACTTGAGGCATATTATAATATTTTGTCAGATAAAGAAAAAGAGGGACTAAATGTTCGAAAGTTAAAGGTCACAGGATTATTACATGATATAGGAAAACTAGGGATAAAAGAAGTGATATTAAATAAACAAGGAATGCTAGATGAACAAGAATATGTAGAGATAACTAAACATCCAATGATTGGTAATACAATATTAGGATCAACTACTCATCTAACTGATGTAGCAAAATGGATATATTATCATCATGAAAGAGTGGATGGGAAAGGGTATTATAATAAAAAACGTAATGAAATACCTATAGAATCTAGAATTCTTTCAGTAGCAGATACGTATTCGGCTTTAGTAACAGATAGGGTATATAGAAAAGGAACATCTCATGAGCAGGCAATAGAGATACTAAAAACCTTAAAGGGTACGCAACTAGATGAAGAAATAGTAGATAAATTTATTGAAATTAAAATTGAGGAGTTTGAAAAATGTAGGGGAAATGTAACGGTTGTAAAGTAAGATATGGGACAAGAAAGAAAGGAAGGTTTGGTAGATGATTATAAATCAAAAGAATATACGTAATTTTTGTATAATAGCACATATAGATCATGGCAAGTCTACGCTTGCAGATAGAATAATAGAGAAAACAGGATTACTTACAGAAAGGGAAATGAAAGAACAGATTTTAGACAATATGGATATAGAAAGAGAACGTGGTATTACCATAAAGGCACAGGCAGTAAGACTTGTTTACAAGGCAAATGATGGCGAAGAGTATATATTTAATCTAATAGATACCCCAGGGCATGTTGATTTTAACTACGAAGTATCAAGAAGCCTTGCAGCTTGTGATGGAGCGATACTTATAATAGATGCAGCACAAGGGATAGAGGCGCAAACATTAGCAAATACGTACTTAGCAGCGGAGCATAATTTGGAGATAATACCTGTTTTAAACAAAATAGATTTGCCTAGTGCAAGACCACAAGAGATAAAAAAAGAGATAGAGGATGTAATAGGTATACCAGCTATGGATGCACCAGAAATATCTGCTAAAAATGGCATAAACATAGAATCGGTACTTGAGGCAGTGGTATCGAATATACCATCACCTGTTGGAGATAAGAATGCTATTCTTAAGGCATTAATATTTGACTCAATATTCGATGCTTACAAAGGCGTAATAGTATTCTTTAGAGTAAGAGAAGGTAGAGTAAGAAAAGGTATGTCAGTAAAGATGATGGAAACAAATAAAATTTTTGATGTAGCCGAGGTAGGCTATTTTGGAGCAGGTAAATACTTACCTACAGAAGAACTTGAGGCAGGAGAGGTTGGTTATCTTACTGCGAGTATCAAAAATGTATCAGATACTCAAGTGGGAGATACGATAACAGATGCGAAGAAGCCAGCAAGTGAACCTCTTCCAGGGTATAAGAAGGTAAATCCTATGGTTTTCTGTGGGCTTTATCCAGCAGATGGCTCAGAATATCAAGATTTGAAAGAGGCTTTAGAAAAGCTACAACTAAATGATGCAGCACTAACTTATGAGGCAGAATCCTCAGAGGCACTAGGGTTTGGTTTTAGATGTGGTTTTTTAGGACTACTACACATGGAAATAATTCAGGAAAGATTAGAAAGAGAGTATAACCTAGATTTGGTAACTACAGCACCAAGTGTTACCTATATAATAAATAAAACAAATGGTGAAAGTTATAAATTATCAAATCCTGCTGATCTACCAGATATATCTACTATAGCGAATATGGAAGAACCGATGATAAAAGCGAATATAATAGTGCCTACGGATTATATAGGTTCCGTAATGGAGTTATGTCAAGAACGTAGAGGAGTATATGAAAAAATGGAGTATATAGAGCAAACACGAGTTATGCTGCACTATGAAATGCCGTTAAATGAAATTATATACGATTTCTTCGATGTGCTAAAATCAAGAACACGAGGTTATGCATCATTTGACTATGAGTTATCTAGCTATAGGGAATCAAGACTTGTAAAAGTAGATATACTTATAAACAAGGAAAAAGTAGATGCATTATCATGTATAATACATAAAGATAATGCAGAAGCACGTGGTAGAAAAATGGTAGAAAAGCTAAAAGAAGAAATACATAAGCAAATGTTTGAAATACCTATTCAAGCAGCGATAGGTTCAAAGGTAATAGCAAGAGAAACTATAAGTGCAATGAGAAAAGATGTCCTTGCAAAGTGCTATGGGGGCGATATAAGTAGAAAGCGAAAACTACTTGAAAAGCAAAAAGAAGGTAAAAAGAGAATGAGGCAAGTAGGTAGAGTAGAATTGCCACAGAGTGCGTTTATGAGTATACTGAAGTTGGATTAGAGGTGCTATCATATATGAAAATAAATTACCAAAAAGTTTTAGACGAAACCTTACACGAAATAAATACAACAAAAAAGAATCCAAAGTTGCTTTTACATAGCTGCTGTGCACCTTGCAGTACATATGTTGTTACATACTTACTAGATTACTTTGGTATAACTATATTATACTATAATCCTAACATATTTCCTAAGGAAGAATATCAAAGAAGAAGGAATGAACAAATAAGATTTATAGGAGAAATTAGAGAAAATAGAAGTATTGATATGATGGATATAGAATATGAAAGAGAAAAGTTTGAACAAATTGCACAGGGATATGAAAAAGAGAGAGAAGGGGGAGCACGTTGTGAAAGGTGTTTTAATTTAAGACTTAAAAAAACAGCAGAGATTGCTAAACTAGAAAAATACGATTATTTTGGAACAACACTTACAGTGAGTCCGTATAAAAATGCAAACCAAATAAATGAAATAGGAGTAGAATTAGAAAAAGAATATAACGTAAAATGGCTATATTCCGATTTTAAGAAAAATGATGGATATAAGAAGTCGATAGAAATTAGTAAAGAATATAACTTATATAGGCAAGATTATTGTGGGTGTGAATATTCAATGATACCTTTTTTATAAAATTATACTAAAATATATATAATTTTTTGATTTTCTATTTACAGTTTTAGGAATTTGTGTTATTATAATAGAAGCTAGATTTTTTTTGCTTTATGTCTAATCCAACATGAAAGAGGTTATGTATATGATAAGTTCAAATTCAATTAAAAGGGTTAGAGAAGGGTTGCAAGATTATATAGGTAGCAAAGTTGTTGTGAAGTGTAATAAGGGGAAAAGACGCACGACAATCAATCAAGGTGTTTTAGAAAGTACGCATTCTAACGTTTTTGTAGTTAAATATAGCAATCAACTAGATGAAAAATATCACAGAATTTCTTACAGCTACACAGACTTACTTACGAAGTCAGTTGAATTCTCAATTATTAGAGAAAATTATTAGAAATTTTTAAATTTTGGGAATAATTTTATACCTCTAAATAATATATATTTAATAAATATGTATTATAGGAGGTATTTTTATGTTAAATATTAAAAAGGAAATGATAGGACTAAAATTTTTACCAGAGGAAAGTGTAACTCAAATAGTGTTTGATGAGGATATAATAGTGCCAGATATAAAACCAGACATAGGTACTATAATCCAAATAGATAGCCAAATACATATAAAAAGTTTTTCATTTAACTTAAATAAGTTAAATTATGATGGATGTATAGAATATAATATCTTATATTTAAGCGAGAAAGAGGAGAAAACTATAAATAGTATAATAGGTGAAATAAAAATTAATGACATACTTAATATGGATAATATGAGGTATGAGGATTTATCGCTTGATGCAGAGATAGAATATCTAAAACATACAGTTATAAATAGCAGAAAAGTCAATTTAAAAGTGGTTGTAAATATGAAAATAAAAGCGGATAAAAATATTCAAAGGGAAGTAATTACATCAGAAAATGAGCTTGAAGAACAAACGTTATTCGAAAATATTAAATTTGATGTTAAAAGCGATACTGTAAGCGAAAAAATATTTATAAAAGAAATTATTGAATTACTTTCAAATAAACCTAATATAAGAGATATACTAAAATGTAATATGTTTTTTAAAAATGTGGATTTAAAGGCAATTGATAGGCAAGTTTTAATAAAAGGTAATTTAAGTATTGTTATACTTTATAATAATTATGAAGATTCTTTAGAATTAATGGAATATGATATAGCTATCAGTGAGACAATAGATAATGTAGAGTGTGATGAAGATATGATAATAGACGGAAAGTTAGAGATTCAAGATAAATATATAGAAGTTAGTACTGATGAAAACGGTGACGAGAGGGTTATTAGAGTTGAAGTAGTTGCAGAAGTAAAGCTAGAAGTTATATCAGAAGAACAAAAGGAGGTTTTAAAAGATATATATGGAATATCAAAGAAAATAAATGTGCAAAAAGAAACTTATGATTATGAAAAAATAGTTTTTAAAAACAAAAATAGATACACTATAAAGGATACAATTAGTATAAATAAAAACGATGTGATACTTCAGGTTTATAATTTAGACGGAAAACTAAAGATAGAAAATGTTGAGATAAAGAAGGATGTTATAGTTGTAGAAGGACTTATTGATTGCAAAATACTATATATTGCAGCAGATGATAATATTCCAATAAAATCATACTCTCAAGTTCTATATTTTTCACAAACTATAGATGCAAATAATTTAGACGAAAATATGAAAATAAAACTAGACGCAAGTATTGAACATATAACATTTAGCATGATATCCAAAAATGAACTAGAGGTTAAGATAGTAGTATATTTTGATACTATGGGAGTAGAAAAGAAGAGCAAGGAGTTTATAGTAGATATAACGGAGGAAGAAAATACTAATTATATTGATTATTCTAGCATGATAATTTATGTAGTAAAATCAGGAGATACTTTATGGGATATAGCTAAAAGATATAATACAACTATTTTTGAAATAGCAAATATAAATAATATTGATAATCCCAACTCTATTTATCATGGACAAAAATTTATAATTTTAAAAAATACAAATGTTGCATAAAAAACAAAAATTATAATATTGCTCTAATTTTTACATCTAATATATTTTATATTCCTTCACATACTATTAATGACGGAGGTGATATAAATGGCAAGCAATAATAACAATAGTAATAATCCAGTAAAGAAACAAGCTAGAGCAGCATTAGATCAATTTAAATATGAAATAGCTAATGAAATAGGTGTAAATTTAAAACAAGGATATAATGGAGACTTAACAACTAAAGAAGCAGGTTCTGTAGGCGGATATATGGTTAAGAAAATGATAGCACAACAAGAAGAACAAATGGCTGCAGGAAACTTTCCTAAAGCAAATATAACTACAAATACTTCAACAGGTTCATCTACAAACTCATCAACAAATTTATAATATAATAAATTATATAAAAAAAAGGAACTTACAAAGCTTCCTTTTTTTTATATGATTTATAATTATCGTATGTCTGTCCCGCAATTTTATATAATATTGGGTTAATCATTATACATGCAACAGTTGTTGAAAGTGTTAAAATTGTTGCAGTAAGGGAATCACAGTAAAATATGGCTATCAAGTATAAAAGTGTTAAGGCACTTATTGCTTTAATTCTTAAAATCTTTCGTTTCTTTGGGTTAATTATAGGTCGCTTTTCGGTATCAGCTGGTGCGAATAACATAAGTGAAATAATGTTAATTATAAAAAGTACGCTTATATATAAATTATCTAAAAGTATGAGTGGGGAATAATAGGTCAATCCTAAAAAAATGAGACATGTAGCAATCAAACATGTAGAACCTTTTCTTGCATGCATACCGAATGCAAATGCTCTTATAAATCCGTACGACAACATAAATAGAAAAATTTGTGTTAATATGCCTAGAAGGTAGGCAAGAAAAAAGACGATAACCAGTTTATAACTATTTAATATTAAAATATCAATGCCATATTTTACTTTTTGTAATTCTTCTACAGATAAATTACAGTGCTCACTTATAAAATTTGTGATTTTTGTACTTGTCTTTTCAGTCAATTTCATACTACAACCTCCTTCAAAAGCATATTATAATTAATTATACAACAAAATTTTCCGTTTGTCTATAAAGATTGAATTAACTGTATAATTTTATATATGAATGACAATAAAAAATAAAATATTTACCGTTTATGATACAAACTCGACATTTGATTACATAATTGACTTTTTTGAGTTAAAATGTTAAATTACATAATGGAAGGTTTATAAAATTTAAAATTGAGGGGGTTGTATTTAATGAAGATTAAATTAATGTTAGCAACGCTTTTAGCAAGTTTAGCAACTGTAATAGCTGCTACATCAACAGGAGCATGTATAGTAGCTGGATTTGAAGAGCCAGAATGTCCAAAATGTTTGATTGATTAATTAATATATAAGAATTAATAAAATAGAAGTAATATTACTTCTATTTTATTTTTATTTGTAATTCTTGGACAAAAGAGTTTGATTCTACTAAGGTATTTAAAATAACATTATTATAAGAATTTATTATTCTTTTCACAGTGCATAAACCAATACCTCTATTTTCACCTTGTTTTGTAGAGAAATTTTTTTGAAAAATTTTGTTTACTTCTGGTTTATCTTTATATGGATTTGCAATTATAATAACACATATATCTTTTTGATTGTCAATAAAAATTTCAATACGCCTGTTAGAAATTTTGAGTTTTTCGCATTCTTCTATTGCGTTATCAATAAATACGCCTAATATTTCGCATAAATCTGAAGTATTAATACCGAAATTTCTAATATTGTCAGTATATTCAAATACTATTTTAATATTTTTATTAAGAGCAGTTGATATTTTTGCAAGAAGAATACTCTTTAAGGCTGGATTAGATATTTTATTAAAATCGAAGGTATCTATATTTTTAATGTTTTGACTTTTTTGAATTAGCTCAGTTAGGTAATTCTTTAGTCCTTCAATATCGTTACTATCTGTGTAACCCTGAAAGCCTATAAGAGTATTGGCATAATTATGTCTAAATCTTTTTAGTTCATCATGTAAATTATCTATAGCATTAATGTAAGATTTAAGGTTAGTATTTTCTTCTGTATAGTTAAATAGTTTTTGTGAATTATATATAGTATAAAAAGTTAATATAAAATATATAAAAATTACAATTGCATTTATTATGACTATTATTGGGTCTATCGAACCTATATATTTAGCATAAAATGAAATATTGGCTATCATATAGACAAGGGTTATAATTATATACGTTATAGCTAAAAATAACTTGTTATTATTAATTTGTATATTATTATTTTTATGTTTTATATATTTAAATGAGAGAATAGAAAGGAATGATATTCCAAAAAGAATAATATAATAAAAAAATAATAAAAAGGGATCTTGCCTAATTGAAGCAATGTCTATAGAAGTTGAGTTTAGTATAACTAACGATATATTGTCAAATAAAACTAACAATACAAAATATATTACGGTTGCTATAATAGAAAGTTTAATATTAAGTTTTAGAATTATAATATTTAAAGTTATGTATATTACAATTGGTAATAAAAACCTAGCCATAATAAAAATATATGAGCTGGCGATAGGTGAATCTGAAGGTACAAGAAGAAAAAGTGCTAAAATTAGTGTGGAAATTGTAATATATAACAAAATATTTTTAAGATTAATCCTCAAATCATAAAAAGTTTTAATAATTTCTAATATAAAAAACGAAGAAAATATGCAAAATGCTATATTAAGCAATGAAGAACATAAAAAAATTAAATTCATAAGAAATCCCCCTTAATTATTTATAATATATTTCTCATTCAATAATAATATCATTTTTTTTGTCAAAAATCAACAATTTTATCTATAAAAACATAAAAAATAAAGTTGACATTATAACTAACTTCCATAGTCTGGCATGTTAGGGGTATACTTTACTTTTGTAATTCAGTTCAATCATAAAAAATTTTAAAAAATTAAAGTTAGCTATTGACAAAGGGATGTAAACATGGTATAATATTTTTTGTTAACGTTCTTAACGTTCCTCGATAGCTCAGTGGTAGAGCATTCGGCTGTTAACCGAAGGGTCGTAGGTTCGAAACCTACTCGAGGAGTTTAAAAAATCATAGTTTGATGTTTAAAACTGTGAGTTAATATTTGGTCCGTTGGTCAAGCGGCTAAGACATCGCCCTTTCACGGCGGTATCAGGGGTTCGATTCCCCTACGGACTATGTTAAAATATTTGGCGCCATAGCCAAGTGGTAAGGCAGAGGTCTGCAACACCTTCATCACCAGTTCAAATCTGGTTGGCGCCTTACTAAAGAAAAAACAAAAATAATAATATCGCGGGGTGGAGCAGTCTGGTAGCTCGTCGGGCTCATAACCCGAAGGTCATAGGTTCAAATCCTGTCTCCGCAAGATAGGTTTTAAGAAGTAAAAAGTTGATATTTGTTGCTAAGAACCTAATATCAACTTTTTTGTTATTTATATTTAGGGGAGGAATTACTATATATGAAGAATACAATCTTAATAATGGGACACAAAAGCCCGGATACTGATTCTATATGTGCGGCTATAGCATATGCTGAGCTAAAGAAAACATTAGGCTTTGATGCTAAACCAGTAAGGCTTGGGAAGTTGAATAGAGAAACTAAGTACATATTAGGTTACTTCAAAATAGAAGAGCCAGAACTTGTAACAAAAATAATAGAGCCACAAAGTGAAGATATGAAACAGGATATTATATTAGTAGATCATAATGAAAAAACTCAAACTATTGATGAGGCAGATAACGCAAATATAATAGAAGTTATTGACCATCATAGAATAGTGTTTAATACGGCAAATCCATTATACTACAGGGCAGAACCCGTAGGATCAACATCTACAATAGTAGCTAAAATTTACAAGGAAAATGGTATAACTCCAACAAAAGAGATGGCTGGGCTTATGTTAAGTGCAATACTTTCTGATACTGTTATATTTAAATCTCCAACATGTACAGAGGAAGATATAAATATAGCTAAAGAATTAGAAAAAATTGCAGAAGTAAGTATAGAAACATACGGAAAAGACATGATAATAGCAGGAGCAAGTATTGAAGGTGAAGATTTAGCTGATGTAGTAAAAACTGATATTAAACTATTTGAGTTTGGTACTAAAAGATTGCTTGTTTCCCAAGTAACAACAGCGGGGGTAAATAAGCTACTTGAAACAAAAAATCAAATTATAGAAGTGCTTGAAAAGATAATGAAAGAAGAGAATGTAGATGGAGTTGTATTGATGCTCACAGACATAGTACTAGAAGGCTCAGAATTATTATCTGTAGGTAAATATGCATCTCTAATCGGAGTAGGTTTTAATGCTAAGGTAGGGGCTGATTCTGTATTTTTGCCAGGTGTACTTTCGAGAAAGAAGCAAATAATACCTAAGCTCACGGAAATATTAATTTAGGAAGGGGGAAAATATTTATGAGTAATATAACAAAAGAAATGACAATAAGAGAAGTTATTACAACAAATGAAAATCTGGCTGATGTATTGATGGAGTATGGCATGCATTGTCTTGGCTGTCCTATGCACACATTAGAAACATTACAGCAAGCATGTGACGGACATGGGCTAGACTCAGATGAAGTAGTAGGGGCACTAAATAAATATCTTGACGAGAACGCAGAATAATATAAAAAAATATAAAACTTTGATTGGAACAGTATGTATATTTAGAAAATCAAGCGAGCTAGGATTTGGTGTGAGCCTAGTATGAGTATAATATACAAAAAATCATCCAGGAGTTGTTGGAGGAATGAGGCTAGCGTGTACACGTGCTAGTGATGAGTAATACCAACCGCAATCATGCGTTAAAAGTGAAAAAGAGTGCAGTCGAAGATTTAAAGTTTATAGCATGAAGTGTAAACTGTGAATTATAGATTGAATTTGGGTGGTACCACGGGTGAAAGCTCGTCCCATATTAGAGGTTTGATATCGGAAATTAGATGTCAGAGCTTTGTATGAGACGAGTTTTTTGCGTTTTAAGGTTCGTATTGAAATAAAAGAAAACTAAATAATTACTGTCTATTGATATTGACAAATTGGAAAAAATATATTATACAACAAAAACTGCTATAATACAAGATTAAAATAGAATGGAGGAGATAACTATGTTATACAAAAAAGTAGACACAAATCTTAATTTTGTGGAAAGAGAGAATGAGGTTTTGAAATTTTGGAAGGAAAAAGATGTTTTTAGGAAAAGTATATCAGATAGGGAAGGATGTCCTACATTTATATTTTATGATGGACCTCCAACTGCAAATGGTACGCCACATGCAGGTCATGTAGTAACTCGTGTTATGAAAGATTTGATACCAAGATATAGAGCTATGAAAGGGTATAAGGTACTAAGAAAAGCAGGCTGGGACACTCACGGACTTCCTGTTGAATTAGAAGTTGAAAAAGAACTAGGGATTGACGGGAAGGATCAAATAGAGAAATATGGTGTAGAGTCATTTATACAAAAGTGTAAAGACAATGTTTGGAAATATAAAGCTTTATGGGAAGAATTTAGTGATAAGGTAGGTTTCTGGGCGGATATGGATAATCCGTATGTTACATACAATAATGATTATATAGAATCAGTTTGGTGGTCTCTAAAGAAAATATGGGATAATGGTCTGATGTATAAAGGGCATAAAATAGTACCATACTGCCCTAGATGCGGCACACCACTATCTACTCATGAGGTAGCACAAGGCTATAAAGATGTAAAAGATAAAACTGTAGTAGTAAAGTTCAAAGCTAGAGATGAAGAAAATACTTATTTTTTAGCTTGGACAACTACACCGTGGACACTTCCGTCAAACGTAGCACTTACGGTAAACCCAAAAGAAGCTTACGTAAAGGTAAAATGTGAAGAAGAATATTATATACTTGCTGAAGCTCTAGTTTCTAGTGTAATAGAGGAAGAATATGAGATAGCTGAAACATATCTAGGTAAAGATTTAGAATATAGAGAATACGAGCCTTTATTCAATTTTATTAAAGTAGAGGGGAAATCGCATTATGTAACATGTGCTGATTATGTAACACTAACAGATGGTACGGGTATAGTTCATACAGCACCTGCATTTGGAGAAGATGATGCGAATACAGGGCGTAAGTATAATTTGCCTTTTGTCCAGCTTGTTGACTTGAAGGGCAGATTTGTAGATGGGGTTGAGCCATGGAAAGGTATGTTTGTAAAAAAAGCAGATTCACTTATAATAAAATACTTAGATAATAGTAATCATGTATATAAAGAGATGGAACATGAGCATTCATACCCTCATTGTTGGAGGTGTGATACACCACTCTTGTATTATGCAAAGGATACTTGGTTTATAAAGATGACAGAAGTAAAAGAGAGACTGATAGCTAATAATAAAACGGTTACATGGTTACCAGAATATATAGGCGAAGGTCGATTCGGAAATTGGTTAGAAAATGTAGCAGATTGGGCACTATCACGAGATAGATATTGGGGAACACCGCTTCCTATATGGGAATGTGAATGTGGTCATAGACATGTTATAGGTAGTATAGCAGAACTAAAAGAAATGAGTTCGAATTGTCCTGATGATATTGAACTACACAAGCCTTATATAGATAACATTACTATAAAGTGTGAAAAATGTAATAAAGAAATGAAACGAGTAGAGGCTGTTATAGATTGTTGGTATGACTCGGGGGCAATGCCTTTTGCACAATGGCATTATCCATTTGAGAATAAAGAAATATTTGATGAAAATTTTCCAGCGGACTATATAAGTGAAGGTATTGACCAAACAAGAGGTTGGTTTTATTCATTGATTGCTATTTCTACAGTTTTATTTGATAAACCAGCATATAAAAATGTAATAGTGCAAGGTCACCTACAAGATAAGAATGGTAAAAAAATGAGCAAATCTAAAGGGAATGGTGTAGAGCCAATGGAGATTTTAAATAAATATGGTGCAGATGCTGTAAGGTGGTATCTTGTAGCTAATAGTGCACCATGGCTTCCAACAAAATTTAGTGAGGATTATTTGCTTGAATACCAACGAAAATTTATGGGCACCTTATGGAATACATACGCGTTCTATGTACTATACGCCAATATAGATGATTTCAACCCAACTAATTATATACTAGACTACAACAAATTAGAAGTAATGGATAAATGGATACTATCAAGACTAAATACAGTAGTGAAAAATGTAGATGACTACTTAGATACATATTACCTAACCGAAGCTACTCGTGTGCTCGATGATTTTGTAGATGAGCTTAGTAATTGGTATGTAAGACGTAGCCGTGAAAGATTCTGGGCTAAGGGTATGGAACAAGATAAAATAAATGCATATATGACGCTTTATACTGTGATTGAAACATTAACTAAGGTAATTGCACCATTTACACCATTTATAGCAGAAGAAATATACCAAAACATTGTGCGTTGTGTGGATAAATCGGCTGGAGAAAGTGTACATCTTTGTAATTATCCCAAATATGATGAAGCACAAATAAATAAAGAACTAGAGGCTAATATGGATGCAGTGCTTAAAATTGTAGTTGCAGGGCGTTCTTGTAGGAATATAGCGAATATAAAGAATAGGCAGCCAGTATCAAAAATATTAATAAAAACAGAACATAAGATACCGGAAAGTTTTATAACAGTAGTAAAAGATGAGTTAAATGTATGTGAATGTGAATTTGAGGATAATTTATCAGAATACACAATATACATATTTAAACCACAGCTAAAAACTGTTGGACCTAAATATGGTAAGCTAGTAAACGATATACGAAAGGCTTTATCAGATATTGACGGAAACCTAGCACATGAAACCCTAGCAAAAGATGGTATACTAAAGCTTGTGATAAATGGAGAGGCTATAGAACTAACAACAGATGACTTAATAGTAGATCTGCAGAAGAAGGAAGGATTTGTTGTAAGTGAAGAGAAGAAGACTATTGTAGTGATGGATACAGAGCTTACAGATGAGCTTATCGAAGAGGGGTTTGTTCGTGAAATTATAAGCAAAATTCAACTAATGAGAAAAGAGGCTGGTTTTGAGGTTCAAGATCATATAAAGCTTATGCACAAAGGAACGCAAAAGATAGAGGAAATAATCGAAAATAATATGCCACAAATATCAGACGAAGTGTTGGCTGATGAGGTTGTATGTGGTGTAGATGGTGGATATGAAAAAGAATGGGATATAAATGGAGAAAGCTTGAAGCTGGCTGTGAGTAAGTAGAAGAGAAATAAATAAAAAGGAATGGGGAAGCCTGTTCCTTTTTTTACACCGATATAAAAATATTGCTTGATTTTTTTTGTATTTACGTGTATAATAAGCGAGTGGAAAAACTATACATAGGTAAAGGGATGAATAAATTTGATAGAAAAAGAATTATTGGAAAAAAATAATATAAATAAAGTAAATGCAAAACTGTATTCGCCAGTTACACTTGCGTATTTAGGGGATGCAATATATGAAATGTTTGTACGTACAAAGCTTGTTCGTGAGCATAATGTACAGGTGAATAAATTACAAAGGTTGTCTATACAGTATGTAAAAGCTTCAGCTCAAGCACAACAGTACAGAAAAATCGAAAAATATCTTACAGAAGAAGAAAGAAAAGTTGCAAAGCGCGGTAAAAATGCTAAAGTAAACACGATGCCCAAAAACGCAGCCCCTGTTGATTATATGATAGCAACAGGTTTTGAAACATTGATAGGTTGGCTTTATTTAGAAGAAAAGATAGATAGATTAGCGGAAATAGTGGATAAGGCGATGAATTAGAACGGGATTATTTGCCGAATATAACAATAAAATAGAAAAGAGGTACAATCAATGTCAAATACATCCAAAAAATTTATAACAGGTGCACTCATACTTGCGGTTGCGGGAATGTTTGCAAAGTTTTTAAGTATATTCTTTAGAATACCACTGGCGAACTTAATAGGAAGTGTGGGGATGGGATATTATCAGCTTGCATATCCTATTTATACTTTATTGCTTGCAATATCTTATGTAGGATTACCATCAGCTGTATCAAAATTAGTATCAGAAAAAATGGCCAATGAAGATTACGACGGGGCAAATAGAATATTTAGAATATCTTTAGTTATACTGATAATTGTAGGAAGTATATCATCTTTACTATTGTTTTTGGGAGCAGATTGGGTAATAAAAGTACGGAATTGGTCTCCGGAGGTTAAATACTCGATATTAGGATTAACTATGGCTCCACTATTTGTATCTATAATGGGTGCTTTTAGAGGATATTTTCAAGGAATGCAAAACATGCTACCAACAGCAATTTCGCAGTTAGTAGAATCTTTTATTAGAGTTATTGTAGGTATAGGGCTTGCATATATAATATTTACAAGTAATAGTGAAAATGCAGATGTACTAGGAATGGCTGCAGGTGGAGCTTCGTTTGGAGCTACAGCAGGTGCTGTAGTAGGAGTTATAATATTGATTATAATGTATTTAAAATATAGAAAAAAGATAAAACAAAATATAAAAAGGCAAAAAGTAATACAGTTTAATAAAAAAGCAAACTGTACTACTGAAGTAATTATGATTGTTGCTGTAATCGTTTCTTGGTTGCTAATGCTTGGTTGTGATGTAGCGATACTATATAAAGCATTCAATTATTGCATAACATTTTATATAAAAGGGCAGATATTAAATTCAATTTTGGCAGGCATATTTGGAGCCGCTTCTATAGTTGTTTTAAGTTATGTTTGGCTAAAATGTCATAATAAACTTATTAAAAAGGACGAGGATAATGATTCTATAAGATCAATAAGTAGGAATGTCTTTTTAATTGCTATGCCAATAACGATAGGGGCAGCAATGAGTTCGATTATAGGAATAATAGATTCAATGATTATTGTAAGTAGACTTAGAGATGTTGGATTGAGTGAGAAAGTTGCAACGGGAATGTTTGGAAAGCTTACAGGAGAAGCGATGACTCTTATAAATGTTCCTATGACATTAGCGACAGCTATTGGACTAAGTGTATTGCCGGCAGTAGCTAATGCGATTGCAAGAAAAGATAAAGAAGAGCTACATAGCAAAATAGATGTAGCTATAAGGTTTGGATTGCTACTTGGATTTCCTGCTGCTATAGGGCTAGGAGCATTGGCGTATCCGATATTTGATTTGCTTTATCCTAAAGATGTAGATGGCTCGGTGTTATTGTCAATATTAAGCATTGCACTTGTGTTCATGATATTAAGTCAGATATTTACAGCGATATTACAGGGTATGGGTCACTTTTATATCCCGATAATTAATTTGCTTATTGTTGCGGCATGTAAATGGATATTAAATTATAATTTAGTAGCTACACCACTATATGTAAGTGGTGCTGCCATAGCTTCAATAATTGTATACTTCATATATATGATACTTAACTATATATATATAAAGAAAAAATCTGGTTATAAAATAAAGAACTATAGCATTATATTGAAACCAACCATATCAACTATTGTAATGGGACTTTCTACGATGGCAATATATTATACATCTAGAGATTTAACTCACAGTAGTAAAGCTGGTACTCTTATAGCAATAATGGCAGGAGTAATAGTATATATTATAATGGTTATATTAACAAAAACCTTAACAGAATCAGAACTGCGAGGATTTCCTAAAGGAAATTTGATTGTGAAGGTGTTTAAGAAGTTAAGATTGATATAGAAAAAGAACTATAATACATAAAGATTCAAGTATAAAACAATGCTTGAATCTTTTGTTGTGTAAGGAGTCAGAGACTGGGTAAAAATACCTATTGACAAAAAGAAGAACCACT
>Ga0209319_1001288_pt1 | contig 21316 bp, 41 predicted proteins | sample RifGroE2_FD_184000 | JGI IMG/M metagenome (GOLD analysis project Ga0209319, IMG submission 184000) | Groundwater microbial communities from Rifle, Colorado - Groundwater E2 (SPAdes) (version 2) | ecosystem: Environmental > Aquatic > Deep subsurface > Groundwater | place: Rifle, Colorado, United...
AAGAAGCTACAGCAATTGGTGACGCTAATCTCATAGGCGATTCCGCTATTCTAGTACATAGTATTCATGATGTTATCTGGTTTCTTACTGATATGATTACGGACTATGATTATCTGGATGATTATGATGAGTTGGGGGATGACGATGACCTCTGAGGAATTGAGATTAGTTCATGATGAAACTCTACGTGATTGGTATGATGAGTTTGAGAAGGATGAAAACATTGGGTGGGATAGATTACCTAACATTCCACTAGACTTTGATGAGTTGCTACAAGAGATGGATAAGAGAGGACTATAATGCCTAAGTATCTTATATACTATAGTGGTCGTGTACAACTTAGCAAGGTGATTGAAGCCGACTCGAAGAGTGACGCAGAGGAGCTTATATATGATGAGCTTCCCATAAGAGGCGCAGAGTTGGAAGATTGGTGGGATTCTCAGATTGATATGATAGAGGATGCCTAATGCTGATAATTAAAATCAAGAATGACGGAACAGGAGATGTAGTTAAGGGAAACTATGACTGGGAGGTGTGGGTTAACCAGAATATAATAGATGCGGGTAGAGTTGAAGGACACTTTCGTTCTGATGGATGGGAGCAACTCTTAAGGCGAATCGCCAGTGTATCAGAAGATGCAAAGTATAATGCATTCTATTTACTTGCCGATGAATTTGCCGGAGAACAACTATCTCCATTTGAGTCTACATAAAGGAGTATAAAATGCCGAATGTCGATAAAAGAAACTACTTATCGTATATTATTAATGAAGACCTCGCTAGAATTATAGCGATAATGATGTATGAAAGCGCCAATGCGATATGGGAAGATTTCGATGATGTTTGTAGAACAGATTATGAATTCTGGTATGGTATATCTAAGAATTGGGACTTGAATATTTACACTTATGGAGATACCATACTACGGGCAACTCTTTATCGTGTTGGAGATGACGGACTTCCGGATACCTGTAATGGTATTCAGTTACCCATATTAGATATTAACGAGGAGGATTAAGATGAAAGCATATGTAAAGAAGAATCTAGTTAGTGATGATGTATCTCCACAAATGCATGAATTAGAGGGGACAATCATTGATGTAGTATGGAATGCAAGTCATATTCGTGGATATTGGCGTTCTGAACGAGCACCCTATTGGTTGTGGGATGATGATTGGTTAATGATTCTTCCTGATGGGTGTGACCTTGCGAAAGCAGTTGAGGTAAACATCAAGTGGTATGACACGTGGAAAGATAAATGTAATGATTTTAATTTACTAAGAGATGATTATGAAAAGTTACAACTAGATATTAATAATAAAGATAAGGAGATTGCCACATTAAAAGATAAACTTCGTAATCAAGACTTGCGCACATCTTTCACCTATGTAAATCTGCTAAAATTAGAAGCAGATATTGATGACATGCTTGATTCAATAAATAAGTAACCGTTGATTGACCTGTACCCCTGAAAAACTCGTATCAGCCTTCGGGTGTGGATAAGCAGGTTAGTGCCGATATAAAGGGGTAGGAGAATAAGGCACATATTCGAAAGGAGAATGAAATGGATTACAAGATTACAATACCAGCACAAGCACAGATATCTATTACTCTTAACCACAAGGAGGCAACCGCTGTATTTAGTTTGATTGGAAAGACCTCTTTATCTCAACGAGTAAGTGATTTGGGAATGACAAAAGAAGATGCACAGATATGTTCTGACATCTTCTTTACAATATCTCTTAAAGATAAGTTAAAGATAGGGCTTTGTTAAACCATAGTGGGAGGAGGTTGTGATATAGGAGCAGATGCTCCACCGCTACCTCCACTTGCTTCTGCTAGTAATTCATCAAAGGATAAACCACTCTGCTCGGCAACTTGCTGAACCTTTTGTAACACAGTAACTAACATTCTACGCATATCTTCTGGGGGAGCGCCTTGTTCGGGTGCGCCTCCGGGGGGTGTGGGTGCGCCTTGTCCAACTGGAAGATTAGGGATGGGTAACATATAACCTCGCTTTCATAGATAAGTAATTATAGCACACTACTGGTTTAATTTCAACGCTCTATCACGAGCCGGAAGAAGCAGGTCATCCCTGTCCTTCTTACTCATGTTATGTATCTTAGTATGACAGGAAGCACATAAGCATACACGATTATCAATCCTCTTCCATGACTTAGGTGCAAGACTACGTGGGATTAATTCATGTACTGTAACCCCGTAAGTAGCACGACATAGGATGCAGGTTGAATTGAATAGTCGCATTACATTTTCGTAATTCGGGTCGGAGTCAACTGGTCTTGGCACGTTTAGACTCCTCTCGTTTCTTATCGCGTTCCTCTGGCCATCCGCGCTCAGGGCGTTTCAAGTAATGCATATGGGCGGTTTCGGATAACAAATCTCGTCCCTCTTTGCTACGTCTTAGAGAGAGGAGGATACCCTGTCGAGTAGGTGGTTTTCCTGTGAGGGGATTAAGAATACCCCTACGCTTGAACCAATCCTGCACCCTTCCAAGAGAGGCTCTGCCAAACTGTCGCTTCATGTCCTTGTACACGAACAATACTGTTTCATCTTTTATAAATCCATGTGCTAATTGACCCGCTGATTTCTCTGCCATGTTTATCCTTTACTAATAGAGTATTATGTATTATACCACAACTCAATATGATTTACAAGTGTTGAATGTCATGTGGAAATAGTACCGAATGTCATATTGACAACTGCCAAATCCATGCTATAATAGGAGGAAGGAATGGAGAAATAGATGGAACTCATAGTTGTACAGCGGAGTGATATTGAATATCAAGCTATTCGAGATAGGCATTACGTATTAAATAATGGAACGCATGGACAACAGATTCATTATTTAATTAAGAGTGAAAATAAAAGCATAGGAATTATATCAGGAGCATCGTCTGTATATGGAGTAAAGGCAAGAGATGACTTCTTTGAGATTCCCATGAATCCAATAATCAAACAGAAGTTCTATCTTCCAGCTATTGTAAACAATGTAGTTTTTAGATTAGAAGTTCATGAAAGAAATGCCGCTACTCAACTTCTATCCGCATGGAGAAAATCAATCTCCTCTTTGTGGCAATATATTTACGATATTCCAGTGATAGGATTTGAAACCTTTATAGTCGAAGAAAGTTATCGTAAGGGTACGTTATACAAAGCAGATAATTGGACGTTTGTTGGAGAAACTAGTGGTAGTACTAAATCCCATAATGGATTAATAAATAAATCAGTACGATTAGAAACCAGTAGGAAGTTAATATATTGTAAGTGGAATAGTAAAAGGAAAATAATTCCAACAATAGAATATGTCTCCTCTTGGAGAAACGAAACAGGAGAAGAGAAAAGAAGAAATAAACAAATTCAAATTAAAAAGAGAGAGATTCTTGGAATGACCATTCCAGTATAATGAGAGGACTATGAGGATACTTACCCCTAATATGAACACATCACGGATTGACATCACATCTGAATACAACTTGGATGTAGTCAATGCAATCAAACTAATACCCGATAGAACATGGGACATAGGCAGGAAGATGTGGTCTATACCTATGACTTCATTTCATCTACGCTTTGCTATGGATGTATTAAAGGAGTATGATTTTCAAGTAGCTGCACGATTGAACATACTAATAGAAGATAAGCCCACAAGGTTTATACATCGTGATGGATTATATAACTTCCAATCAGAAGCAATAGACTTCTTGGATAAAGCAAATGGCAGGGCGTTGATAGCAGATGAGCAAGGACTAGGTAAAACAATCGAAGCGTTATATTGGATATCAACTAAACCTGATATCAAGTCTATCCTAGTGATTTGTCCGGCATCAGTAATCTACAAGTGGGAAGCCGAGATTAAAAAGTGGGATAAGAGCAGAACAGTACAAGTACTAAGAACTAGTAAAGAAGAACTAAGTACTAAGAACTATATTATTATGTCTTATAGTATTATGACTAGGAGAAATATAGAACTTACCGAGCAAGTTTGGGACTGTGTGATATTTGACGAAGTTCATAGGCTCAAGGAACCGAAAGCCATGCGTTCAAGGGCTGCCAAATCTATCGAATCCAAGTATCTACTAGCCCTATCTGGAACGCCTTTGGTGAATCGTCCAGTGGAATTCTATAATATCTTACACATGATTAACCCCTCACAATGGGGAACATGGTGGTCATTTACTCAACGATACTGTGGAGCACATAATACATACTGGGGTAGAGATGTAACAGGAGCGTCTAATCTTGAAGAATTATCTGCCCGACTTCATGGTACAATGATTAGGCGATTAAAGAAAGAAGTATTACAGGAGTTACCTGATATCACACGTACTAAGATGCCTATTCTAGTAGATGCGTCAGAAATAAATCAAGCGTATCGTAGCCTGTGGGAAACACTACACAAGGATAGAGTAGAGCGTGAGGGTAATGATGTACTGGCACAACTCACTGTACTAAGAGAAGCCGTAGGTAGAGCAAAGGTTGATACAGTAGTTGAGATAGCCAAAGACCTCTTGGATGCTAACAGCGAGAAGAAGATAGTTATCTATGCCGTGCACAAGGAAGTGGTGCGTAGGTTAGAGGAACAACTCAAACCCTACGGCGTATCTACAATCACAGGTGATGTGAATAACGAGGAGAGGTCTAAGCGACAATTGAAATTCCAGAATGGTTATATGCCTAGAGTAATGGTAATCTCTATGGCGGGGGGTGAAGGAATTGATTTATATCGAGCAGACTCAATCATCTTTGCGGAACGTGAGTGGACACCCGCTGCGGAAGAACAGGCGGAGGGTAGGTTACATCGTATAGGTCAGAAGTGTGCAGTCGAAGCTATCTATCTAATTGCATCGAATACTGTTGACGAGGACATAGATAACCTGATTGAAAGTAAGCGTTACATTCTTGGTCAAGTGATTATCCAACCTGAGATACAAACTAGAGAAGCTAACATTAGTGATAGTATCAAGGGAGAACTACTAAGTAGTATAGAAAGGAGAATGAAATGAGAGAAGAAGATGTAAGACAACTTATTAAAGATGTATTAATGGATAAATTGAGGATTAAACTTGAGAGGGACGATGAATACATATATGCTCGATTAATCTATGGTACTGTAACTATAGATTATGATAGTATATATTTACCCCGCTCAAATTACAACCATGATGATGATTGAGCAGTATTTGGAGAGGAGCGAGAAGTGAGCCAAGACAAAGAAGGATATGAGATAGTAATTCGCGGATTCTCACAATGCCAAAAGTGTTGGGAATATGTACCAGACAAAGATATGGGCGAGCATAGAGAGTGTAAACAATGTAACGCCGAAGATTTGTTGATGCACGAAGAAGATGAGGACGACAGCCATCACCCGATTTGGGATGACAGAGAGGATTTTGCCATGACCGACATAAACGCAAGGATAGCGAAGGCGAAGGGGTGGAAACAATATATTCACAATGATGAAAATGGTATCAATGAAACTTGGTACACCCCGAATAATAAACACAGTATCTATGGTCGGATTCCCCAATACACAACCGACTGGCGACTAGCGGGGGAACTCGTCATAGAATCCAAAGGTGAGTTACGTTATTCAACTGCCATAAAACAATGGCGATATGCGATTCCCACTGATGGTGGGGTGGGAGTGATAGCCAAACAAGCCGACACCCCACAAATGGCTATTGCGTTGGCGTGGCTGGAATGGAGGAACAATGAGTGACTATATTATCTTTTGGGGTATTGTAACCCTCGCCCTGTTCTTTTGGGCTAACCTAGTATTAATGGGTATATTCAAGTGGATGGATAACCTACTTGATGAGATAAGACATATGAATTATAATAAGACAATTACAAAGGAGGATGTATAAGGAATGCCTATACATACAAGTGGAGGAAAAGCACCCCTTTGTCCAGACTGTGCCACTACAATGAGGTACATAAATGGAGCAATGGGGAATTTCTGGGGATGTATGAGATATCCCAAATGTAAGAGAACACTACCTATTGAGGAGCCAGTAATTATCGAAGAGGAGATAGACCTCCCAGAAACCTTTGAGGAGAAGACACAGAGATGGATAAGAGAGATGTGGAATACTATTCCAGAGGTAATCCAACCGAGTGAACTATCATTATACTATAAGAATATTGATAATGATTAGGAGGAGAGATGTATGATTACTGTCCAATAATAAACTGTATTCGGTGTGGTAAGAGACTACCAAACTTAATCGACCCTCACCTGTGTAATGATATTATGCGAGGTGGTAGAGGGTTATATTGGAATGATGAAGTCACCAAGCTCCGCACCGACAATACTAAATTTCGTGAGGCGTTGAAGAACATTCGTACATCTTTCTATAAAGAGGGTAGTGATGGGAGTTCAGCGATTAGAATGTTACAAATAGCGGAGGAGGCTCTGAAATGAGAGCCAACCACTGTCGCGATTGTGATTACTACAACCCCTATGGTTGGTGTTTATGGTGTATGTTTTGGTGGGAGGAGGAGCTATGAAATACACAAAAGAGTTGCATGACTTGATTCGACAATACGCAACAACACATTATGGATTCGTAATAACACAGGAACACGCAACCGCCTTACTCGATGAAATAGACCACCTACAAGAATTAAGCAGTTGGGTTTCTATTACTGAAAAACTACCTGAGATTATTGAAAAAGATGGTGAAGTCAATTCAGTATATGTGAAATATAAAGAAGAATATCAACCAGATTGCGGTTCAATATATTCTATTAGTAATACAGTTTACTTATCCAAGCATCCAGAACATTATGATTGTTGGATGTACATTCCACAATCAAAAGAGGGGACTGATGAGGATAATCGAGTTGTAAATAGGTATGATTATGGAGACCCCCTTATTGGGTATAATGGAGAAATGGAGGATTAATGCCACGAGCAGACATAGACTGGAGCAACGGAGTCGTTTATTTGGTACATTTTGATACTCCATATAAAGGGGCACAACACTATCTTGGCTACGCCAGTAACCTAGAGGCTAGACTAAAGAGACACAGGGAGGGGAGAGGTTCTAATTTAATTAAAGTTATTCAAAACGCAGGGATAGATTGGAAAGTTGTACGTACTTGGGGACCGCCGGCTTCCCCGAAAGTTGAGGCGGAAATCAAGAGAATGCATAACAACAAAATGTTGTGTCCCTTGTGTGCTCCGGGTTATAATAGAATGAAAGCAGAGAATCTTAAAGAGAAACGGAGGCTACTACGACTTGAACGCACAGGAGATAGCTGATATTGCAGAGAAGAGATTTGTCCAGATTATCCAGAGGGATATGCCAGCTGTTGTGGCTATTCCATATTACTATAATCTTATCTCATGGCTAATCAAGCAGGTACGACTTTTGCCACAGCCCTTGACAGAATCGAAAAACCATGATACTATAGGATACACTGGAGACATAACAGATTCCAGATATGATGACATCAACTATAATGATGATAGACTATTAGGATGCTAAGGAGAGCATGGATACTATTTGGTGGGTAGTTGGATATTTTGTAGGAATGTTACTGACTTCCTTTGTAGTTGGACTTGCAACCGTCAACCTTAAAGAGGACGATGTTGGTCCTCTTATTGGAGGCTTGTTGTTTTGGCCTGTTACAAGTTTGGTTATATTACTTTGGGGCGCATTTAGACTAGGAGAAAAACTACGTGGCAAAAGTTAGAGGACAACTTAAATCAATATGGCCTGACCGTACACAGTATAAACCATATGCATACAATCTTGAGATGCAGGATGTATGGGTGGAGATAGATATTCCAGATGAGGAATGCAAAGTGAATAGTACAATGTATTCAACAGACATTGAGGAAGGAGCAGTACGTACAACAATAACAGAAACCACTCTAACACTTAACGGATTTACATGCTTGCTTGGAAATATCGCTGATGCGATAGATACGCTACATTTAGCTTCGTTACGAAAACGAAATACCAGACTTGATTAACTGCACATAGTTATGTTATAATATGTGCATATCATCAAGGAGGTATAATGAAAGCTGATTTTGAAACTGGATTGAAAACGTGTAGTAAATGTAAACGAACCCTTCCCATCTCTGGGTTTCATAATGACAAGCACTGTATAGATGGTCTTGCTTGTCATTGCAAAGACTGTTGCCGCGTTAGTGGTACTCTTCATAGAAAGTTGACGTATGAAAAGAATAAAGATAAAAGAAGAGAGACACAGAAAAGATGGAGAGAAGCAAATAGAGACCACATACATGCGACTAATAAGAAGCGAAATGATGTGAATAGGGAGAAGATAAAAGACTGGCGTTTACAGTATTATTATGGAATCTCTCTTGCAGAAGTACGTGCAAGATTAGATGAGTTGAACTGGAAGTGTCCGGGGTGTGGGTGTGAACTAACTGAGAAAACTTATGTTATTGACCATGACCATAATGCAGAGACGGGAGGATATAGATTAATTTTATGCCACAGCTGTAATTCTTGTATTGGGTTTGCAAAAGACAAACCGCAGACATTGCGCCAAATTGCGCAATTATTAGAAACCCAAAACCAATCATATAAATAAGGAGATTAATTAATGGCTATTCCAACTGAGGTACGTTCTGGTTCTTATATCAAGGGTCTTGCAGAAGTACGTATTCGTGATGACGCTGAATTGGTTATCGTGATGGATGAGAACGGAGCCAAGTACACTATTCCCTATGATGCTTCTGACATTGGAGATATTGTTAATGGTAGGTATCGTGTAACAGTCAGCTCCGATGGTACGAAGATATTCAGTATTACCCCCGTTGACGGTACATTCATTGTACGCTATGACGGAATGGTTACACAAGATGGCAACTTACCTATGCCTAAGTTAATGAAGGGTGGAGAACGTAAGTCCAAGAATGGCAAGGGTACATGGATTGCTCCTGACTACCTTGCGTTCACTGTACTACTTAAGGTTATTTCAAATCCCAACAAGCGGATTAAGATTCCATACAACCTGAACTATTCCTTTGAACAGTACTTGGATACAAAGGAGACCCTTATCCCTATTGGAAGCTCACCGTTAGAACGTACCGAGAAATTCCTACGGGTTGCAGGATATGACTTCTCTACTGATTCTATTCCTTGGTCAGAAAATGTTCTACCTGCTGTGGACGATACACTAACTGACAGGGCTGTGAAATTCCAAGTGTTTATGAAGAATGGATACGTGGATGATATAGCCCCAATGCCTCCGGTACTAAGTGACGAGGATTAAGGATGCCCATAAGTCTTGATACTATTCGGGACTTATTGCCTCAAGCCAAGAGCTACTCTGGCTATATAAGTGGCATCTGTCCATTTCACGAAGATGCAAAGCCTTCGCTCATGGTATATGAGGACGGATGGTTTCGGTGTCTTGGATGTGGAGTGGTTGGGAACTACGAAAAGCTGTGGAGAGCACTCACTGGTCGTAATGCTAGTCGTGTAATTCCTGTAGTCGAGGACTTCAAACCTCCTCGACTACCTACCGACCTTACTGAGCAGGAAGACTTGGTAGAGAAGGCACACTATTCCCTTACAAGATTTGAACAACTTAGATGGTATCTCGAAAATCGAGGTGTGGATGGACGCATTGAAGCCTGTAGACTTGGTTGGTACAGAGGTTGGTATGTGATTCCTATTTACTCCAAGACTGGTGAGTATCAGGGAATGATGCTGCGAGCTGGGGCGAGTATACAGAAAGCTACGGGTATGCGATTCGTACAACCATTTGGACAGAAGCCTATGATGTATTGTCCTGATTGGTCGTTACTTGAATCAGCGAAATCCATAGCGATAGTGTTTGGAATGTTTGATGCTCTAGCCTTATCTGAATTGAGGATTCCAGTGGTAACTTCTATAGGTGGGCAGGATTCATTCAACCCCCTATGGTTGGAGAGTTACAGGAAACGCGCTATTGTTCTTCCAGATAAAGATGAAGAGAAAGCAGGGATGAAACTATCAGGAAGGCTAGGGTGGAGGGGTGCAATGCTTAGAATAACATATCCGCCAGATATTAAGGACCCAGCAGGATTCTTAGAGTCCGGAAAGCAACAGTTACTTATGTCACAGATAGGAGGATTATTTGGATGTTAAATGTAAACTATGCAAGGAAACAGGGGGGTTATATTACTACTACCCTGTAGGTAATTGGATGCAGGGATATAAACTATGCAAGGTACATGGAGATATGTTGACGAATGATAGTGAGAAGTTCTTCGACCTGCTGGATAAGCTAATGTACCCATCGAAGAAGAAAGGTAAGGTGTCTTAATGTTGTGGGCCGATGCCAGCGAAATCGTAACAGGTTTATGTCTTAAACAGAGACTTAATCCTGCTGTTATTAATCCAATGAGTTTGTTTCCTCCTTATGATGTTGTAGTATCCTCTCTTACTAAGGGATTAGATACGACTGACATCATCGAGAAGGTGGGACTTAATCCAGTACAGACAGCAATATCCGCTTCTGATATTGTAGATAATAAATTACCAGCCGATTGGGTGTCTATCCTTGAGGTAGCCGCTAGTCGTGCTGATGCTTCATCTACATTCAAGAGGGCGGCTGAGAAGTTATCTCAGGGAGAGGACCCAGATTATGGAAGGATTACTGAGTCGCTGGAGAAATTACAGCGAAGCGGCGGTTCATCTTTTATTACGCTTGATAAGGTGGATGCGTCGGAGGCGGTGTGGCGTAAGACGTATTACCCCCCGTTTGATAAACACCTTGGAAATAAAACCTCATCGGGCATCCCCGAAGCAGGTCTCACAATTATTGGAGCTCCTCCGGGAACAGGAAAAACTAGCCTACTTGTAAAGATGATGGGGTGTGCAGTACAAGCAGGAAAGAAGGTATGCCTTATCTCATTAGAGATGACCAATGGACAGATTGTTAATCGCTTTATTGAAACATCAGGATTAACAGTAGAAGAGCGGAGTAGGATTATATCCGCCGAGGACAGCATGACGCTGGATGAAGTATACATGAAGGTCTCACGTCTTGCTGCTCTTGAGGAATTACATTTCATAGGAGTGGACTTTGCAGACTTACTACTTGACTCGGCTGAGGATGAAGCCAGTGTTGCTCACGTATACAGGACGATGGCAAAACTCGCCAAGAGTACCGGAGTACCTGTTATTTTACTCTCTCAGCTTAACCGGGAATACGTTGGAGGAGTACCGAGAATCCATAATCTTAGATACTCAGGTCTTGCGGAAGCTATGGGAGCACTTATCCTGATGCTGTACAACCCCGGTCAAACATGGAGTAAACTAGGGGAAGACCCCCGACTACCCATTCATGCAGGATGTGGATACATCATCGTAGGTAAGTCCCGTTTTGGATATCGTGAGGGTGGACTTGGTGCGATTGAAGTGGACTGGGATGGACTAGCGTCTTGGGGCGAGGAATCTCGTGGCTGGTATCCACTTAGTTAACAAGTGTAAAGGAGGTAAATGATAAATATAATTGAAGGTATTCCAATTCGAGTACAGGAAGGAACAACCGTAACCCTAGACATAGAGATGTTTGGTCAGGACAAAGATAGGCTACATCGTCCTCATGGAACATTCGCTTGTATGTCAATCAAGGTTGGAGGGATAGATGAGGTATATCAAATCTATGATGTAGCAGATATACCCAAGGTATTCAAAGCTGTCAAGGAAGGTACATGGATATTACAAAATGCCCTGTATGACTTACGACAACTACGTGCAATAGATACAAGCAGGTTCTTGTATACAGATAGAGACATTTGGGATACAATGCTAGTAGAGCAGAATCTATTTGGCGGGTATTATCGTGGTGTATCTCTTGCTGATTTGGCAAGGCGATATCTCGATATTCTAGTGGACAAGTCAGAACGTAATGAGTTTGAAACCGCTACATCAATGACAGATGCTATGAAACAATATGCGGCTGATGATGTAATCCTGACTGAGAAAGTCTACCACAAACAACGTGAACTTGATAGAGATATGAGTAACTACTGGAAGTGTGATGCTCCTATGATTTGGGTGGTACTTGATATGCTACCCGTTAAGGTGGATGTAGAACTATGGAAAGAAGTAATAGAGGGATTTGCACTCAAGGCCAAGGAGCTTGAGACCGGATTGGGATTCAATGTTAAGAGTGTACCACAAGTATTAAAAGCACTGGAGGCTCAGGGAATTAGAGTTAAAAGTACAGGTAAGGATGTACTTGAATCACATCGAAAGAATGATGTGGTTGCGGGGATTTTAGAGACTCGAAAATATAGAACAGCATGTAGTAACTACGGGCGGAACTGGTTGGAGAATGCAGTAGAGGATGGGAACTTAATACATGCTAACTGGAATATAACAGGAGCGTCAACTGGTCGTATGAGTTGCACCAAACCACCATTACAAACTGTGCCACGTAAAGATTTTCCCATCTATCGGGAATTCTTTATTCCAAATAACGATGTTATACTTGCACCTGATGTTTCCCAACAAGAGCCACGTATCTTGGGATATCTATCTCAAGATAAAAACCTCTTAGCTGCTCTTAGTTCTGGTGAGAGTGTGCATGTATATGTAGCGAGGATGATTTACGATGACCCAACTATTGTCAAAGATGGAACAGATATTAGGTATGCTGTCGGCAAAGCTATTAATCTGGCTATTGGCTATGGGCTATCGGCTGTTGGTTTGGCTGAACAAACAGGACTGAGCGAAGACGAGGCCCAAAAGATTATTGATAAGTATTTCCTGCGCTTTCCTAATGTGAAATACTACATGCAAAAATATCGCAACATGGGATACAGAGACCACTATGTAACTACGGTAGCCGGACGTAGGGTGTACGTTAATCCATATGATTTCAAGTCAGAGAACAATTGTGTGAATAGTCCAATACAGGGCGGAGCAGCAGACTTTACTAAGGTATGGGCAATTACAGTTCGCCAACTTTGCAAGCAGGAAGAGATACCGTTCTCGCTGTGCATGGCTATCCATGATGAGTTAGTGTTTGATGCAGAGAATCAGTACAAGGAGCAGACTATTCGCATCATTGGAGAGGCTATGGTTATAGCGGGTTTACTTTATCCCGGTATTCCCTTTACATCAGATATGAATGAAGGGAAAGACTGGAGTTGTCATAGTTGAGAGGAGATAATATGAAACTAATTACTAGTTATGGATTTGAGAACGTACGATACGTATTCCTGAAAGATAAGAAATTCACCCTATTATGGGCACACACTGAGGGAAGTACACAAAAGAATATGTTCGGCATGTCATTCTGTTCACCAGATGATACATATGATGAGTTGATTGGATGTTTGAAGGCGCTAAAGCGTATGTGTAATAACCTTAAACTTGAGCGAAAAGAACGTGCTAAGCTGTTTGATGCGTTCCTGAAAGCGTATACTTATGCCAACTAGCTGTGATATATGTGGTAAGAGGACTGTCCTTGTGGTCGGTCCTCCTGCCTCCAAGATTCTACTGGTGGGAAGTAGACCAGAGGGTGAGGATGTAAGTAAGGGTATGCCATTCGGAGGAAAGAAGGGGGATGTCCTCTTTGGTGAATTCTCCCGTGTTGGACTTCCACTACAGCGTATGCGTATCATGTACCTGTTTGACCATCAGGGGTCTACTGAGGAATGTGATAAGATTAGTTTCGTTAATGTTCTCAAGGAAATGAAGGACAAGGATGGAGTCCTGCTTATAGGAGCAGAGGCGTGTGAGGGATTGCGAATAGGTTCGGTGTCAAAGTTAATTGGACTTACGGTAAGTAGCATATACTTCCCCTCCTCGGTTGGCTTTGTGATGGCTACTTCCAATCCTCCAACCTCTGACTATGTAGGAGAGTTTAGATTATCTGTAGAGAAGTTCGCCAAAAAACTAAAGGAGGCGCAGGGTGGATGACCTATATGTAAAGAAACTAGAAAAGGACGCAGAGGATAATGAGAAGCTACTCTCCAAATTAGCTGAACTTGTGGATGAGGGTATCTATGTGAGTAGTGCACGAGGAGCCAAGAAGATATTCATTGAGATGGGACGTAACCTTGGTATGCACATGGAAGACGTGCTGGATGATGATTATGAGGATGACTTACAGTGGGATGAAAGGGATGATGATGAAGACTGGGGATAGTCCACTTAATAAGGGCTTTGTTGACGGATGGAAATATCACATTACTGGCAACAGCGGAGACGTAGAACTAGAACGAGCGTGGCTTGAGGCGGCGCAAGATGTATATATTAATTCAATGCCACAAGCTATCTGGGATTTGTATTGTGTGTTCACGAAAAAACAGGCAGACTATGGGCCTCAGAATATTGCACTCGGAGGAACGAAGGGTGTAACTCAACGTATGGTAGATAAGATGGCAAGGCTATGGAATCTACAAGGGTTAGGTAACAGCAAAGAGAAAACCCCAGCCAACGCAGAGGAAGCAATCTACGATACGCTTATGGACTTAGCCGACTATGGTATCATCGGAATGCTCACGGAGAACGGGTCGTGGCCTCTATTATCAATCGAAGAAGCCTTCGATACCCGACTGATAAAGAGCGACACACAACAACCAACACTACCGATGAAGGAGCTTAATGACAAGTCTATGTGAAGATTGCAAGTGGCATGATATGAGAGGTGATGTGGCGAAATGCGCAGCTGGATACCTAGATGCAATTGAAGATATTTATCCAGTCGTAGTTGATGTGGTAGCCTGTCACCAATATGAACAGGAGGAAGACAACGATGAGTGAGATAGAGACCAGCTACGACCAAGCCATGTTGCTACGACCATCAGATTTCAAGATATTCAATGACGTAGCTAATGTAATATCCAGCTCTATTATCCAAGCAGACCCCTCTCCCGCCCTAGAGTACGGACGTAACTTACGCAGGGAGGGACAACTCAAGGGGCTGGCGTTAGCAAAACTCCTATCCATGCTTAAGGGCAACTGGGATAAGTTTAAGTATACTGGTATAGAAGAAGCCATTGAGGACATCGTATATGTAGAGATGGGGATTAAACCTCAAACTACTCGTAAGTACGTAGCGCTGTGGGATGAGCTGTTTGAGAATCCAGACATTCCAGACCCGGTGAAAGAGAAGCTGTATGGTAAGTCTATACGTTCTCTCTTACTGCTTACCGCTACCGCCAAGGATGGGGATGAGGTAGACTGGTTTGAGATTGCCGGAGCAGAGAACGATGCAGAGATTCGGGAGATTATCAGGAAGGCACGAGGTAGTCAGACTAGTAGTGAAACCTCAATCCTGCTGATGATGGATAGGGATGGAACACTCTACGCTAAGAGGGGTACAAGTCAGGATAAGACAGTGTTTGGTAAACTGGACTTGACTAAGATGCTCGACCCGATAGCAGAGAAGGCTATATCAAGGCTCATACGTCAAGGAGGAATTATATGGAATTAAGGAGAGACCATGGCTGTTAAGCGTTTGGGGAGCTATCCCTCACTTGTACGATTTGAAACTGGATTGTACTCGATTGATGCGGCATTACAGTCTCCAACTGGAGATATCGGACTACCCCTCCGAAGTATCTATGAGATATACGGTAGACCGGGAGTTGGTAAGTCTTCGCTCTCCTACTACTTGGCAGGTAAGACAGCATCACTTCTACCAGATAAACGTATAGACCTGTGTGACCTTGAGATTCTCGACCCTGATTATGTAATCGCTTCACTCGAACATTCGGGGTTTGATGGGACACTTAACTTTATTGGTATGCGTGATACTAAGAACAAGCGGCGTAGCCATGAAAGTATGATTCAGGAGTTGCAATCTAACCTTGAATTGGATGATGTATCTTGTGGTATCCTCGATAGTGTGGGAGCAATTGTTCCTATCGCTGAGGATGAGGGTGAGATTGGTGAAGCGAACATGGGACGCAGGGCTAAAGCCGTGTCTCAGATGAGCAGGAAAACTATTCTTACCCTTCGTGACCTTCTCTATCCTAAGAACCTGTACATTGTTAATCATGTACTCTCAGTCTTGGGTGGGCGTGGGCACACCACACCCGGAGGTGAGGCGGTTAAGTATCTAGGAGCCATACGTATGATGTTATGGCAGGATGAGTTAATCACAAACAGCAAGGATGTGGTTACAGCCTTTGTAACGAAAGGACAGGTTGAGAAGTTACGCTATGGAGCGAAAGGTAGGAAATTCCAATTCGTGGTTATACCGGGTTATGGTGTATCTGCTGAACTTACTGCTCTTGTTGATTGTGTTGAGCTTGGCATCGCTAGTCGTAAGTCTGTTGTTAAGATTGGTAATGCTTCGGTTGGGTATCTATCTAAACTAGTAGACTCCGCCAAGAGTGGATACAGTAAGACGTTTGAACCCTTCTTCGAGGCACTTGAGAAATACAAGACTAGTGAGGTGAATCAAGTATCCGCACCAGAAGAAACGGAGAGCTACGATGAATCCGAACCAGTTATCGTTCACGAAGACGAGTAAAGTAACGTATGCTTCGAAGCTCGGCCCGGTGCAGGTAAGTGAATGTGAAATAGAGAATCTGGACTTTGTGCCCAGTATCGGGGTCATAGGAATTGACCCCGGCAAGAACTTCGGGCTAGTGTACATAGGACCAAACGGTACGAGAGTTATGAATGGTAAGTTTGATGATTCAGTACATCCACTACGAGAGGGTGCATTTCACTTCATACAAAGTGTGTGTAGATTAGTTCATCCTTCACTCGCCATTCTGGAAGGAGCAAGTTATGGAGACAGATTTGGTCAAGTCAAACTGGCAGAGGTACGTTGCGGCTTTGCTCTCGGCGTGTCAGAACTCGGCATACCAGTTGAGATTGTCGCCCCCAAATCGCCACGGAAAGTCGTGTTTGGCTCAGGAGATACAGTCGCTATGGATGTCTGGCCCACCGTCAACCACAACGCCAGTGATGCGCTCTGTTTAGCGCTCTACCCATATATGAAGGGAGCACAATGAGGAAACAACAACGAACACCACGAAACTGGACTAAGAGTGAGTACGCTGATATAGTTAACATGAAGCAGTCTCAGAAATTAGGATGGACAGATATTGCACAGAAGGTTAATGATACTGTAGAGAATACAATAGCCGCTTATCGTAGGGCAGTAGGGGCAAAGCATGGAGCATATAAGAATGCAGCATACTCCAATGAACCTGCTATGCATACTACACTAGAGAATCCTAAGATTGCTGTGCTGGATATTGAAACTCTACCCGGTGTGGGGTTCTTCTGGCAATTGTTTGATACCACCATTTCAATCGACCAAGTGATAGAGGACATTACGTTTCTTAGTTGGGCTGGTATGTGGCTCGATGGACCGGAAATGTTCTCAGATATCCTCACCCCAGAGGAGGCGATTAATCGGGATACTTCTCGTCTAACCAAATCAGTGTGGGATTTTCTATCTAAAGCTGATATCGTCATTGGCCATAACTACTATAGTTACGATAGCAAGATAATTAATACCAACTATCTGGAACATGGATTGAACCCATTGAAACCTATAGTCGTCGATACACTTTTAGTAGCTAAACAATCGTTCCGTTTCAGCTCAAATAAAATGCAGTTCATAAATTCTAAATTGGGTATGCGAGATAAGATGGACACAGGAGGATTTGACCTGTGGAAGCGTTGCCACTATGGAGACCCTGAGGCTTTACAGAAGATGCTCTCCTACAATCAAGCCGACATCTACAGCACCAGTGACCTATTTTTCAAACTGAGGCCATATATAAAGAACCTGAACGTGGCATTATATGTGGACTCAACCATTGAGATTTGTCCTGTGTGTGGAAGCAAAGAGTGGGAACCAGAGGGGCATTTCTTCACGCCGGCCGGACGTTGGCCAGCTAGGAGATGTCAGAACTGCCAATGTCTGTACAGAACAAAGGCAAACCTGCTGACTACAGCAAAACGTAAATCACTCAACATCAACTCCTAATAACAAAATCCCCCTCAAATCGAGGGGGATAATATTTATTTCTTCTTTTTAGCCTTGGCTTTAGTTTTCTTAGCTGAGGCTTTTTTGTCTTCCTCTTCCTTTTTCATCCATGGCGGAATCCACTTACCCCTAGCTTTACCCTTCGGTTTAGGCATAGTTACCCTTTACCTGTTTCAGCTGATTGCTGAGGGGTATCAGCGTTAATCTGCCGAATAGTTGCGGCTCTGGAGATAGCACCGTTCTCACCGAACAGCTTATTCCACACCTGAGAAGTGGTCCAGACGCCCATACCAATTACAACCGTTGGCCACCAGAACTCAACAAAATCTACAAATGCAGTTGGCAAGTACAATGTTGCGGCTTTGCTGGCGATAGGTAGAAGTAAACTAACTCCACCAACCAGCCAGAATTTCAATTTGCTGGAAAGGTTGACAAACCACGTCCATCTAACAAGCACAAACGAAAGGATAATCCCTATAAATACTGGGCTTCCAATCAACGACAAGAACTCTTTAAAAGTATTCGGAAGTTCCATTTTACTCTCCTTATTTCTTAGATGGGTTACGTTTCTTTTGTGCTTCAATAGAGGCTCTAGAAGGCTTACCTAGAAATGGACCCTTAGAACCATCTTCAAATTTAACGACTTTGGATTTCCCTTTCGGCTTATTCTTACCCGCCGGACCCTTAGGTTTCTTCTTATCTTCTACAGGTTTCATTTAGCCCTCCGTGTTTAATTATAGTATTATTATAGCACAATAAAATCTATTTTTCAAGTTGTGGTTGTTTCTTCTTTAGTTTCATAGGCACAGGTTCTCCACCGAGGGATTTTACTTGGAAGACTAGGCGTTCTGCCCAATCCTGTAATTCTTCCAGTCTCTTATCTCGTTCAATCAATTGGGCCTTAACGTCAGCTATTTCATATTGTAGGTCTGTAATCTGTTTAGTGTAGGCTAGGGTAAGAGTATCTCTATCCAACTTCATTCTAGCTTCTGCTTCTGCTATCTCTTTCTTTAATTCGAGGACTTGTTTTGTAGACATAGTAACGATTTCAAGAGCATCCTTGCTTGAATCAATCGCTCCCGCATTAATGTTTATATCTTGTTGCTTCAACTCCTTCTTCCCCTTGCGAGAGGTCCACACTATACCAGAGATACCTCCCAGTATAAGGACGATTATTGAGATGTTTTGGAAGATATCTAGTAAATTCATATAGATAAGTCCTTTCCCTTGAAAATCCCTGTAGAGTAAACTCTAGCAGTTGACCCCATAGCCAATGCTATTAGAGTTAAAAGTACAAGACCCCGGACGACAAAGCGGGTTATAGGTTCAGTCTGCCATGCAGGATTAACTAGGAATGAGGCATATAGCCCCGCCCAAAGTAGTCCTACAGTGGCATACGCCACCTTGATAAACCTGAAAATATCGTCTTTCTTTCTGGTAGCAAAGCGGATATCAATAGAGGCGATATATACCCCCAACAATATAACAGCCAATATAGAAAGTATATTACTAAAGTTATCCATCTTTACCTCCTGCTAAACGTACACCTGCTCAACAAACCTAGTTGCCCCTATCTGTTGTGCAGCCCACAAATCAGGGCCAAGTCTTACCCATGAATTATCGCTAACGTCTTTTGCAAAGGCGAGGATTTCTACTTCCCTGCCTGACATGGTTTTAGTGATTACTGGGGCACTAAGACTGGGAAGCTTGCGTAAATTCTGATAGTCAACTAGGGTCTTACCTATCTGTACTATTTTAGTTTTTGGTGTGTTTGGAGGGATTGGAACTTCACTATATGAATAGGTGGAAACATTATAAATGTTGGTTAGGGGGTCTCCATACCTCTCGTCAAACCATATTCTCATCCCGTCTTTCGGGTCAATTGCAACATATCTCCCATCAACTTTATCAACAATCAATATCCAATGCTGGTCAATAACATAAGTGCCGGGATTAAAATCTACGTGTACAAGACATGGCATCTTCCGTGACAGGGACTCATCAATCTTATCCAGCGCTCCGCCTGTGTATTTTGCAATAAATGTTAAACCGGGAAGTAGTTTCTCAATAGACTTCCATACAAATAAATTACCATACAATCCACCATTTGCTTTTAACCAGTCAACCAATCTTTGTGGGTCAATATCTAATCCGAGATATTTTAGTAGCATTACTATATCAATAAGTATGCAACCGTTATTCCCAATGTTAGTATCTCCAAATTGAATGTACTTATATAGTTCATTCTGCTGTGATATGCCTACAATACCTGTAGTATTTGGGGGAAGAGGCAAAGCAACTGTTGCTTTACCAAATCCGGCAAATGCCTCTGGGGTATCTAGCCAGATGTTCAGGTCTAAAGCCTTGGCTTCCATGCCCATACGAATACCATCACCTACTCCGTCATTATCAATATCACCATCACTGGTATATTGCCACATTGGAATTGTACCCGTCCATCCTTCTGCGCGTACTGACTTGATTACATTAGGAATAGTAACATATTCATTGTACCAAGCCAACCAGAGCGGGCGATGTTTTGTAAATTGGAAATTCTTGAGATAGCTTAATGGGAAGTATACACCAGTCAGGTTCCCGCTCAGTCTGTCCATCTCGTCTAAGAATGCTTTAGCAATTGCTGTTACTTTGGGGAGAACATCTTCAATCCTAGGGGCAGACGAAGCTTTCTCAATGTCGAGGAATACTGGTGTTCCATCATTATCATCTTTAATCAGGTTCCACACAACTTGGGCTTGCATCTTTCCCCAATTCGCATCGGAGATTCTCTTAGCTGTGTTAGAATAATAATCGAGGTAATGATATGTTACCCTCAGAGCTTTACCCTTAGCATCTGCCCATGTGGTTTTGAATGACCAATCGGTAGATACCCCATAAGAACTACGCACACAGATAAACTTAATTCCTAAGTCTACTGCCTTCTGGATGTCTAGATTCTTAGTTGTGTAAGGGTCATTGTTGTAGCCAGACACATCCACCCCCCGAATTGGATAGTTATTAAATGTCATTCCCATGTCTTCACCTCATTATGTATGTATAACAATATGTACCCTATAAATCAAACTACTAAGTTAAATCCTTGAGTAGACAAACCGAGAATAATGGAGATAGGTTAGCTACTCTCATAACATCTAAATCTCCTCCGCTTGTTTGTTTCATTCCAATTCGTATATAGTCACCCGCTGTAAGATTGGCAATAATGCTGAGATTAAATTGGTTATCTATTGAACTATTGGCTTCTTTAATCTCTTCCGCCAGCAGAGTACTGGCGTTTGCTACTATGTAACAATAATCTAAACCGGTAGCGTGAGCGGTGAATTTTATACGAGATG
>Ga0209319_1001291_pt1 | contig 21290 bp, 21 predicted proteins | sample RifGroE2_FD_184000 | JGI IMG/M metagenome (GOLD analysis project Ga0209319, IMG submission 184000) | Groundwater microbial communities from Rifle, Colorado - Groundwater E2 (SPAdes) (version 2) | ecosystem: Environmental > Aquatic > Deep subsurface > Groundwater | place: Rifle, Colorado, United...
GCCAAGCATAGAAATGGTCCGACCGGAGAAATTGAGTTTAGAATAAATCCTGACAGCCTCAGATTCCAAGAAATTGATCGAAGTCATCAAACTGAAATTATATAATATGAATCCTAAGTTTAAGCATATAGTCTCCCTTTTGAGAAAATTACCAGGTGTCGGGCCGCGCCAAGCGGGACGGTTTGTTTTAGCCTTACTTGAAAAACCTGAAAGCGAATTACTGGAATTGGGTGAGGCCATAAGTAATCTGAAAACCGAGATTACCTTCTGTGAGATATGCCATAATTTAAGTGACAATCATCTATGCGATATCTGCTCAGATAAACGAAGAGATGTAACTAAAATTATGGTGATTGAGAAAGTTACCGATCTTGAATCAATTGAAAGGACTGGTTTGTATAAAGGCCAATATCATATTCTTGGTGGCACCGTTAATCCAGTCGATGGAGTGTTTCCAGAAAATCTGAATCTTGATTCATTGGAAAAACGCATAGCAAAATTAGCTGTTGCAGATCAGATAGAACTTATTATAGCCACCAATCCGAATACTGCTGGCGAGACAACGGCCATGTATATTCGTGACATGCTGGGCAGTAAAACGAATGTCAGGATCACCCATCTTGCCAGAGGCCTTGCCTCTGGCTCGCACCTTGAATACGCCGATGAAATTACTCTCAAAAATGCGCTAGAATTTAGGAAATAACTTAAGCCCGTTCGCCAAGCCTAAGACTTTTAATCATACGGCTGTATTCTCTACTGAGAATCAGCCTCTATCTCGGACCAGCCGTCCTGTGATAGCCTCTTAAAAGCCTTAGGCTTGGCTTTTATGTTATGAGTATAACTTAACCTATTTGAATAAACTTACGGAACCTGACGATCTGAGCTAAGTGAATCTTTGAGTATAAAAAGAGGCGGCACTAGTGCCGCCTCTGGACCGACTTGTTCCGTTACCGACGATATCTCGACGTCGCCTTGCGCGAAATCGATTTCGTCGGCATGACTTTTTTCTTGGCCACTGGCTTTCGCGCCGACGGCGTCTTGCCAACAGCCACGCCCTGCTGACGCAAGCTCGACACGCTCACACGAGCCCCCCGAGCCTTGGCTGCACCGATGTAATTACGAGCCACCAGCTCATTCACTACATTGGCATTGGTCACGAAGGCGGTTAGATTCTTCTCGCTACGCTCTACGTAGATGAAAAAATACATCGCCAATATCTCGGCCTGCGCCGGGGTTGCTTTGAGCTCCTTCAGCTCCGCCAGCGTTTTGCGTGCGCTGCGTGTATAGGCCTCTGCCACTAACCGGTCAACCTCGGCCTCCGACGCTCCGATGACGCCGAAGTTCAGGTCGGCTCTGCGAAGCGCACGGATAATATTGGCCCCAGCCAGATTGGCTCCATCGCCGGTCGAACCAGGACTTCGAACGATCTGAAATTCCTTGAGAGCGTATGCGACGACCGCATAGCGCTCCTGAAGGGATCCTAGTTCGACCTGGGCTCTCTCGAGCTTGGCCTGTAGACCGATGACTGTAGCCATCGATATTGCGAGAAGAACAAGAATAAATACGGGGACAGAAAAGAGCACACCAAAGAGCTTCTTCATTTCAACGACCTTTCTTTCAAAACCGAGTTTACGGACTTTCAGTGTATTTTAATTATAGCATAATTAGCCTATTTTGTAAATACCCACGGTAGTTACTGCTGATATAGTCAAGACACAAGCCAAAAACTCGATATTTAAGTTCAACGCATGCAAAATGGCCATCTATTGCATTAAGGTGTGTGTTATGCTATCATATTGGTCCTGCATATCGCAGGAGTGAGAGAGAACAATCGTGAGAACACTTCGAACGGCGTTTCTGATTTCTATCCTGATGGTCACTATCATGACGGCACTGGTTCCGAGCCCAGCGATCGCCGTTCCGTACAACTGGGACCTCTACAACCTTCGAGGATTCACGTGCACGACACGAGACGGCAGTGGCGGATGGTCAGACGCCATGGCCTGGCTGTGGGACGAGGCCCGTGGCGCCGGTCTGCAATGCAATAGGTAGTCACGTGGGAGGCGCATAGCCTCCTTTTTTATATAAAAAACCACCGCCTTAGGCGGTGATTTTTGTTATTTGAACTTTAGTATAAGGCTGACGATGGCCTTTCTTTTTATGCTGACGAGTTTTGTTTTTATATTTAAATACAAGTTTTTTCTTGGCTTTTCCATCCTCTATCACATCAGCCGAGACTGTCACACCTTTCAAAAACGGCTGGCCGACTTTGACGTCTTCGTCATTAACTAAAAGTAAGACCTCATCAAATATGATCTTACCATCTTTAGCGATGATCTTCTCTATTAAAAGAGAATCGCCTTCCGCGACTTTATATTGTTTCCCACCTGTCTTTATAACAGCAAATTTCATAGCTTAAATATATTACACGATCCACCCCCGAAAGTCAATCAAAAGTGGTTTATTATAGAAAACGAAAGCCCCACGGTGTTCTGTGGGGCTACTAGCTAAGACTGGCTTGGGTCGACTAGGCGATCGGCTTGTAGGTCTCGGCGAATGCCGTGGCCTCGATGATGTAGGGCTCTCCGCCCATACTGTTGCCGTCGCCATCGCAGGTGTCGGCGAGCATGCAGTCCTCGTCACCGGTCTGGGGCTTGCCCCAGGATGCCATAATCTCGATCGGCTTACCAAACGGATTCTTGATGGCGCGGCAGTGACCCTTGGCAGAGTAGACGCCATCTTCAGCAGTTGCTTCGTAGCGGTCGAAGAATTTCTCCGACGAAATGACGTACCGTTCACCCGAGGGGTTGGTCATGATCCAGTCCCCGTCTTTGGCGGTGTTGACCGTCTCGGTGGCACCGCTGGAGAGGACCGTCGTGATCGTCTCACCAGTGATCGCAGGCCGAGCCTGCACGCGCCCCTGTTTCTTGTAAACAGGGGCTTCGACTAACGCCGACATGATTTCCGGGGCTTTTCGATCGACCTTGGTAAAGGACATTACTAACTCCTTGTGAATGGGTTGTTCAGTATTCATATATTATATCATTATTTAATTGATTAGTCAACTTGGCAGGCCATGTGGGAGGCTGTTGGAATGATTATGCAAGAATCTGTCTATAGTTAGTTGGTCTCGCGATAATTAAAAAGACAGGCCCCATGGCCCGTCTCGTTCTATCTGCTATCTATGCATTAGGGAAGATTGTCTTACCATTCCATGGACAATCATGGCATTCTTCTTTATGTAATGCTTCAATAGCTGGCATATTCTTATGCAATGCTTCATCAAGGGCCTGCCGTGCTTCATCAAGGGCCTGCGATGCTTCATAATAGGCCTGCGATGCTTCATAATAGGCCTGCCGTGCTTTAACAGGTTTGAATAGACGAAGACGAGTCTCTTTCTGATCTTCTCGTTTTTGTTCAGAGATATATGATGCTCGTTCGTTATAGCTATAGCACCACTCTAGAAGTACCCTGTGGTGTACATGCCAGAAGAATCCTGTCTGAACTTCTGCCATACTGTACCCTCTAAAAGAACCTAAACCAAAATACCACTCTCGTGGTATTTGTCAACTTTGCAGCCCCGACGCCGATTAGAATGAACTGCTTCATTCTAATCCCGAATTTTAGTCCGAGCTCCGTCGAGGACGTTGTAAAATTCGGACGAACATATTCGGCAAAGCCGAATCGTTCAAATCTGCGAGCTCGCATGTAAACTAAATACCGCCAGTTTGGCGGTATTTAGTTTACTCGTTGGCAGCCCCGACGAGATTTGAACTCGTGTTACATGGATGAGAACCATGTGTCCTAACCGGGCTAGACGACAGGGCCATTTTCCATAGAATTATAGCAGAAAAAGACTAATTGACAAATATGGTCATTTTATTACATACTCTGGATAGTCTCTTTGACAAGCGAGGAAATGCCATGAGAATAAGAAAACTGGCTGTATTGGCTGTATTGATGATCTCTATATCTATGTGGGGTTGTGAGGATATGTTTAAGGCATCTATCCCATCGTCGCCAGACCCAATAAATACAATTTCAGGGGGCGAAATCCAGGGCAACAAGGAAATTACTGGGAAAAATCAACAACTACAATTGCATTTTATTATCTCGCTGTCTGATAATACCACTCAAGACCAGACAAATAACGCTACTTGGATATCTTCCAATACAAGCGTAGCAACGATTAGCAATACCGGCCTGGTCACTAGTATAGGATTTGGTCAGGCTGACATATCAGCTATCTATGAGATGGCTACGGGCATAGTAACGCTCACGGTTAATCCTACGAAAATAACTTTTCAGGCAATTTCCGATATTTATAGTGTGAGTTTTATTCGGGATAAGAATGTCTTTTTTAATGCTCCCGGCTTTGGTGGTGGTGGACGTGGATTTAGTATTGCTGCAATTTCAATTGTAACTGGAGAATTAATTCAGCCAGTGAGAAATTTTGATACTTGGGCTACAAGAGATAGCGGTACGGCTATGAGAGATATGATAGAATTCATTAACAGTATACCGGACAATACTTTATTGTTAATTGCCGTTGGAGACGAAGCGGGGTTAAATACCTGGCCGTCATATGGTAGTTGCGGAGTAAAAGACAATCCGTACAACGAGAAGGGTAAAAAACTTCTAGAATCGCTGGGATCAACTTTAATTAGGAAATATTGCTACAGAGACGTCTGGGCAATGATCACAATAAAGGGCGTCGGGAAAAAAGACGAAAAACTTAGTTCAGGTTATAATGTTACCGTTACATATGCGCTATCATTGGCTCATTAATCATTGAAAAGTAAATCGCCAGACTGAAGGCGATTTTTATTTCGCCAGCCACTTTCTGCTTTGGCGCACTAATAGCTCGGATTTTCTTTCTGGTTCTGCCATTATTTCCTCTACTATTTTCTCCATACGCATACCTTGAGAACCCTTAATCAATACTACATCCCCTTCTTCGATTAATTCTTGGACTTTCTTACTAGCCGTTATCGCATCATCAAAACAGAATATTTTATCAGAAGACATATTTTTTGACGCTGACTCGGCGATAAACTTGGCACGGCTACCAACACAAACAAGATAATCGCAAAATTCACCGGCTAGCTCACCGATATTCCTATGAGCCATTTCAGTATATTCACCTAATTCCAGCATATCCCCTAATATTCCGATTTTTCTACCACCCCTAACTTCTTTCAGAACTTTTAGGGCCAGTTTGGTAGCAGATGGGGAGGCATTATAGGTATCATCTATAATCTGAGAATTTTTTATACCATCTAACAATCTCAGCCTGCCGGGTTGACCATGAAAATCGACTAAGGCTTCGCTGATTTGTACGAGATTCATGTCTAGTACGCGGCCAACCGCACAAGCTGCAGCCGAAGACAGGGCTATCGCCTCGCCCAACGAACCGCCAATATTGACCGGCAAAAAGCTGGCACCTTCGGCAATTTTAAATGTAACACCAACTATCTTATTGTTATTATCATAGCGATATCCAAAATTAGAAACTCTAAGGTCCGATCCCTCAGATAAACCAAATGTTTTTATCTTTGATCGTGTAGTACCTCGCATATTGCGCACCAGATCATTATCATGATTTAGTACTGCGAAATCATGATGTTTTAAAACTCTGACTAATTCCGACTTTTCCCTGGCAACCGCTTCCTTGGTTCCAAAGTATTCGACATGCACCGGAATCTCGCCAATTTCAGTTACAACCGAGATATGCGGTCTATATCTTCTAGATAGTTTTTTAATATCTCCGGGATGATCAGCACCATATTCCAGCACTAGGACTTCTGGATATTCGTTTTTAAATAAGAATATGCGCCAACCAGTCATTAATACCCTGAACCATAGTTTTATATTGCCACCGTCTCTGTAATATTCTTCTGACCAATCGCCGATTATAGTCATTGGCAGGCCCAGTTCATTATTCAGATTACCGGCATTAACACGCACTGTGTGAATTTTACGAACAACTGTAGCAATAGCGTCTTTTGTGGTTGTCTTACCAACGTTGCCGGTTACGCCAATAATCATCGGTTTATACCGATGTAATATTAGTTTGGCAATTATCGTTAATTTAAATTCGAGTATTTTTTTAAACATTGTGATGTTCTTAAATACAATGGCAGTCTTTGAAGCCAAAAAGGCCGCCATTGTATTTAATTTTTGAGCATTGTAAATATTTTGGTTAAGAATGGGCTTTCTGAGAGGCTTACGGAGCGCGACGGCGCGAGTAAGAGATGCTTTTTCAGTAGGAAAAGACAGCGTACTCTCAGAAAGCTTATTCTTAACCGCTATCGAGTGGGCGGGATGTTGAAATAGTTAATCAAAAAACTGGCAATTTCGCGATAGGTTGGCGAGAGACTATCTGACGCATAGGTTACACCCTTTGGCTTGTCCATCTTTATTAGAATAACAAATTTAGAATTATACCCTGGAGCGAATCCCATAAAGTCATGAATAAACACATTTTCAATGTATCCACCCTTACCATCAGACATTTGTGCCGTACCTGTCTTTCCAGCTACATCATAGCCCTTTATACGAGCTTTATCAAAACCGTTATCTATTACGCTGATCAACATGGTTTTAAGCTTTGTTGAGGTTTTGTCAGAGATAGGAATGCCGACAATAGATGGCTGAGTAGTGACAACCTCTCCGCCCTCTTTAATGACCTTGTCTACCAAATATGGCCGCATCAATTTACCACCATTAGCGATCGCGGCATAAGCATTGATTAATTGAATAGGTGTAACGGCGATGCCCTGGCCGAAAGATGCGGTTAGATAATTAATTTTTCTCCCGCTATACAGGTTGGTAATGTCACCAGCTAATTCTCCAGGCATATCAATATCTGTTCTCTGGCCAAAGCCCATATTAATAACATAGTTCAAAAAGTTTTCATCACCGACTAAATTCTCAACATACATTACACCGGTATTTATTGATTTCTCAAGAACTTTCGACATTGAGACAGTACCAAAACTTTGCTGATTAAAATTTCTAATTGTAAATCCACCAATAGTGACAAAGCCAGTATCGGTAAAAGTAGAATCGGGTGTTATTTTTGCCAAATCAATCCCCGATGACATGGTTACCGGCTTGAAAGAAGAACCCGGCTCAAATGATTCCTGTGTTGCACTATTTAAGAACAATGATGTTTTGGCCTCGCTGTATTTATTGGGATCAAATGTCGGTCGGTCAGCCATAGCTAATATTTTCCCGGTAGTCGGGTCTTCCACTATGATTGTCCCCTTTTCCGCATCCCATTTCTTTAAAAGATCCGTCAAAACGGTTTCAATGTAGCTTTGGATATTTTTATCTATTGTTAGCACAACATCAGACGGCCTTCTGATAATCTTCCCCGAATCATCTGACTTGCCAGAAAACCATCTGGTAAATACATCTGTTATCGAATTTGGGCCAGCCTTCGTAGAACTTTCTGGCTTACCGAATAATTGCTCATTATAATATTCCTCAATACCATACTGGCCAGACCTGCCATTCTTATCATAGCCCAAAAATCCAAGAACATCTGATCCCAATATGCCTCCGGGATAAAATCTATCCGTTTCATAAGCGATAGAGAGGCCTTTTATGCCCAATGATTTTATTTTATCAACCTGTTCATTGGTTAATCTTCTCTGTATGACTTTGTATCTATTCTCACCGCCTACGAAAAAACCCTTCAATTTCTCAATGTCTCCGCCTAGAATAGAGGCTAAATCAGTAGATATCTTATCTATATTGACTCCAGTCATCATGGCTGGATTAACTTGAACCAGCGGAAATTTTTTATTTGTGGCGGCAAGATATGCACCACTTTGATTATCGCCTTGACTACTTTTCAGATCTTGAAAATATATATTACCCCTAGTCAGGACGTTACTTATGCTATCTTTCTGGGAGATTGCCGTTCTCTGATAATCATTGTGCCGAACATAGGATAAAATAAAAAGCCTGTATAAAATCAGGCCTGCAATCAACATATACACTCCGAAAATTATGTAATATCTTGAAGTACTAACATTTCTCATTGCCAGGTATTATTATCTTTGCATCGCCACTCCGGCATCTCCGTATAGCGCAACAGAACCATCTCCCTTGATCATATTGTTTGACTTAGCAAACTCCATAATTATTCCCACATCATCAATTACTGTACGCGACACCGACAGAGAACTGTTGGTCTCGTTTAATAATGATATTCTATCAGTTAATGTCTTGATCCGATAATTATTAGCAGTAATGCCATTCATTTGTATCACATAAACAAAAAGCATCAACACAAAAAGCCCGATAAGCATCAAGTTTATGGCTAACCATGAATTCGTCTGAATAACTTGCGATCCTCTCTTACATTTGGCATTTAGTACTGTCAATTGTTCCGGCAGAGGCATTCCGACCCCACCCGGCTAACTAATAATTATAATTTTTCAACTATCTTCATTTTGGCACTTCTGGATCTGGGATTGGCTCTCGTTTCAAGCCATTTCGGCTTAATCGTATCTTTGGTTACAAATTTTATTATTCCCTCGCTGGCTTTTAATTTAAACAAATCTTTAACCGTCTTATCTTCTAACCCATGAAATGATATGACTACCAATCGCCCACCTTTTTTTAAAATATTGATTGCTCCATTTAAACCCTTCTTTGTCGTCTCGATCTCGTTATTAACTTCTATTCTTATGGCCTGAAACGTCTTCGTGGCAAAATGGATTTTTTTGTGTTTATACCAGACTGGAACCGACTGATCTATTATTTCTACCAATTCCGTTGTTGTAATGACTGGTTTTTCCTTTCTTGCCTTATTTATATTCTTAGCTATCTCTTTGGCAAATTCTTCTTCTCCATACTTTATTAAAATATCTTCGATTTCATTCTGTGTATATCTATTAATAACATCTACAGCCGATATCTTCTGTGCTTCTGGATTAAATCGCATGTCCAGCAACTGATCCCTCTGAAATGTGAAGCCGCGACTGGCTGATTCATAATGCCATGACGAGACACCTAGATCGAAATATACGGCATCCGGAATTATTTTATGATCATCGGCAATCTTCTCAATGTTCGCGTAGGAATCAACAATAATGCTTATAGATGGATCAAGCTCAAGCTCCTCTGCCATGACCGGATCAAATTCAATCCCTAATATCTTCAGCCCGGGAAATTGCTCTCTCAGGGCAGTAGCGTGGCCACCTCCATCAAGCGTTGCATCAATGACTGTCTTATTATTACCATCGCCAATATTTAAATACTCGATTGTTTCCTTTAATAGTACTGGAGTGTGGATCTTATCTTTATGCATTAAATTATTCCTAAATCACCTAATTTCTGAGCGATACTGTCTGAATTTTTTTCAATACCCATCTTCATGGTTTCCCATCTCTGCTCATCCCATATTTCAATTCGATTTAATACACCCGTGATAATCACTGTCTTTTTCAAATCTGCTGATTTTTTCAAATAATCTGGGACTAATATCCTACCCAGAGCATCAATGTCTACCTCGACTGCACCCGTTAGAAAATGCCTGGTAAAGTTTCTTGATTCCTGTTGACCCAGTTTTAATTCTCCGAGCTTGTGGATAAACTCTTCCCAATTAGCCACAGGGAACAAGAACAAACAACCATCGAGCCCTCTCGACAAAATAGCCTTATCGCCTAGCTCTTTCCTGAACTTTGAAGGTACGGATAACCTTTTCTTGGCATCAATTATGTGTTTGTATTCTCCTATCAACATGTAGTTATCCACTATTACCCACTTCTTCCCACTACAATCTCAGTATATTCCCCTCCTCCCCACTTCGCAATGTGCATAACTTTATAATAAAAAAACCTCTCAGCTTCAATCGCGAGATCGAAGCAGAGAGGCAGATCAAACTAGAACTTACGATACTACGGTTGTTGTCTCATCGCTTGATAACCAGTCAAAACGCTTAGCAAGATCGGGAAAAATCTGAGCCAGATTCGTTAAGAGGTGTGGCAAGCCCCCATGAACAAACTTGACCCACCCCATTCCAATCCGGCTGGCACCACCATTAAATGAACTATATATAAATTCGTCCGCGTTCATTACCGAAAATGCCTCTACGAGGATATAACCCCGCTTTAACATGGTAACCTTCCAATTAAGACCGGAAGTTACAAACTGGCAGATAATTTCACCAGAACGAAAGCGCGAAACTTCCGATTCGGTCAGTAGCCCTAAGGCTATTCCGACCGTGACGTCAATCTCTTCTTTCATCTCGTTAAGCCGACGAGAATTCGTCAGCATTTGCGAAACTTGCTGTCTGCTTACTCCCATTGTGCCACCTCTTGTATCCAAGATGCTATCGCATTGTTTTGTGACCAGCCCGCAATCTAATCACCCAGAGGATATGATAGCACTTTTATTTTATCTGTCAATATGTGTGGGCGGTACAGGATTTGAACCTGTGACCCTTGCAATGTGAATGCAATGCTCTACCGCTGAGCTAACCGCCCAAAAACATATAAATAATATCAAAACAGCGACTTTTGAAAAGTCGCTGTTTAAATACCTAGTTTGTTTATTATCTTCTCGTGAGGACCTTCCAGTAATACCCTTACAAAACGGTCAAACATGCCATAACGATATTGGAATTCATCCTTATCCATTAGGCTGAACTTAATCTCCTTTCCTACCTCTGCCTCCAATGCTTTCAAGAATGTTCGCAAACGATCTTTACTAATATCGTCGCCGACAATAAACAAGTCTGCGATCTCGCCGCCTGTGCTCTCATTTAGGAATAATCCCGAAATTATAGCCAATCGGATTTTGCCGAGACTGGTAATTCTATTAATCATACGATCAATTTCTGCCGGAGAAGATTTTAAAATTAAACCCTTGAGCTCATCATAAAACTCATAATTAGAATTCAAAACATAATGCGGCATCTTAACCTTTGGTATTTTAGCGACATGCTTTCTCGAGACTACTCTTCTAGAAGCAATCTTTCTCTTTCTTAAAATATGTTTGTGGTTCTTGTCCTTGGCCATTTAAGTTTTTTTTAACAATCCTATTGAGTGCAATAGTTCAACCTCTTTTTTTACCGTTTGATGTGGTTCCTGAATTCTATTAGTAAGATCTTTAATACTGACATCGCCAGGATAGTTTCTAAACATGAATTTTAGAATTTTAACTCTGGCCTTGGAGCCAAACAATAATTCTAGAGAATAACGGCCATTAGTTTTAGACTTTGACATATATTGGATATCAAATACAATGATTATAGACACCCCCAGTTTATATAAACACCGATTAAAAGGCAAGCCCTGAACCGCCATAGTCACCCGACGGAATAATTATATATATTTACCCCAGAACATATCTGCTAAAATAAAATTATAATCATGGATAAAATCACCATAAAACCTACGGCGCAAGAGATACTCATAAAGGGGTCGAGTAGTGAAGGTCACGTTGATATTTATAGTTATGATTTTGAGCAGAATGATGATAAAAAGGGACTTGGCCATTTATTCATGGTCGGCAACATTCAGGATCAAGATGGAGATGAATCTGACGTTCAATACATTACAAACCTAATTGCCTCTCTGGCAAAACGAGAATACTATGCCCAAGGCGATATCGCGCCTAAATTAGCATTCACAAACGCTCTTAAGAAAGTAAATGATGTCATCGATGAGTTCTTTAAGAACAAAAACCTGCAGATTAATGCCGGACTTTTTGCTATTGCCGATGAAAGTATTTATATCTCACGACTGGGCAAATTTAAGATCTATCTGGCACGAGATGGAAAAAATATAGACGTTCTTAATAATATTGAGCATTTCTCAAAAGAACACCTCGAAGAAAGAAAATTTTCAAATATCATTTCGGGCAAAGTCCATGCCGGTGATAGAGTTTTAGCGTTTTATCCAAATAAAGCAGTTACGTCTCGCGAAAGATTTATTAAGGCCGACTTTGTTAAATTTGATAAAACAAACTTTATAGATAAGATTAATGCTCTCAAGGAGGCTAAAAAAGATTTCGCCTGTGGTGCACTCTATATTGACGTAAATCAACACAGAGAGCCGACCGTAAGAAAGACTAAACTTAAAGGTGGACATACAACTATTAAACTTAGTCCAGAGCATGGAACACCAATCTTAACTGTTGAGCCTAAGACTGAGATTGAGACGGTAATAAATCCGGTAACCCTTGCAGTAGAGTCTAGGGAGAAGCGGATAAATCCCGTCGTGACTCGAGAAACGACTGCATTGAATATTAATACTGATAACAATGACACGAAACAGGAAATTCCCAAGATAATTGCCGCAGAATTCCTATTTGGACGCAAGGGAAGCCCCTTGCAATCTCTGTTGAAAAATATCCACATTTCGGATTTTAATCCGAGAAAGCGCTTGATTATTGGTCTAGCCGGCATCGTTGGTATCGTTGTTTTAGTTGGTCTTGGAATTACGGCTAAATCTGTTTTGACGACGAGTCAATCGGACCGACAACTTAATGATAAACTCAAGGAAATTACTAAAGACATAGACACAGCCGAGGATAAAATCAGTACGAGTAATTTTATTGATGCTCGTAACATTCTTGCTAGCTCGTATTCTTCTTTGATAGGTTCTGGTTATTATGAATCCCCCAAAGTCAAAGATACTTTAACCGAGATCGGTAAACTTTTAGACAGCATGGATAACGCAAGCGAAGCATCAGTCTCCCTATTTGCACAGATTCCCGAGAATAATGGTTTAATAAAGTTAATTTCTAATCCTGGCGACAATATTCAGGCTATTCTCACCTCGAAAGACAAAAATTTTATAGCCTCGATCAATACTAGTGGTGAAGCTGTTGATGCAGTTCAAGTTGCCGATATTGCTCCGAGTAATCTGCTAACACTTCTAGGCTCTTCTTATAGTGTTATAGGTGAGAGCACCGGACTTAAACTACAAGTCACCACAGGCACAAAGGCAAGATCAATTGAACTACCAGCCGATAAATCAATAAAAGATGCTGCTCTATATGAAGATAATTTATACTACCTATCCTCAGATAAGATATTTAAAATAGTGGATATAGCTAAGAATGGCAAGGAGCCAAAGCTATGGTCTCAAGAATCAATCAGTACTAATAATGAGCTTATAGCCGTTGATGGGAATATTTATACACTAGGATATGATGGTATCTATAGTTTTTATTTTATGGGTAAAAAGAAATTTGATAAAAATATCCAAATTTCTGCTCAAAAAGGAGACATTCTATTATCTACTAAAGATGGTAAATACGTCCATTTAATTAAGACTGCGACTGGCAGAATATATGACATAGAGAAGACCACCGGCAATCTAGTTAAAACAATTAAGATTGGTACGGCTGCCAAGATATTAGATGCTACAATCAGTAGTAGCGAGATAATCTATATCGCAACTTCGGATAATAAGATTTGGAAAATAGCCTACTAAGAAGACTTATATAATTAAAAGGGGCTCGGCGCATGCCGAGCCCCTTTTAATTAACGCCTTATTTCAATTCAACGACTGCACCTGCAGTTTCTAGCTTTGTTTTGATTTCATCGGCTTCGGTCTTTTTAACTCCTTCTTTAACGTTGGCCGGTGTTTTGTCAGTTATATCTTTGGCTTCTTTGAGACCTAATCCGGTTAATTCTCTCAGAACCTTAATAACCTGAATCTTTGCGCTACCTGCATCCTTAAGAACAATGGTAAACGAGTCTTTTTCTTCGACAGCTTCTGCATTACCAGCACCAGCGGCGGCACCAGCAGCAGCAAATGAAGCGGCCGAAACACCAAATTTCTCTTCTAATGCCTTTACCAAATCATTTAATTCAGTAACGGTCATTTTCTCAATAAACTGTATAAAATCTTCTTTGTTCATGTTGTATTAATTTATTTTTAATCTTAAGCTGTAGGAATTTTTTTCTTACTAATTTCATTCATCACGATAGCTAAGCTAGATAGTGGATACTTGAGCATTCCGAATAAACGTCCAAGCAAGATTTCTCTTGATGGCATCTTAGCCATCTCCATGAACTGATCATTGCTAATAAATTTACCATCAAATAATGCCCCGAAAAATTGTAGGGCAGTGTTTTTCTTGGCAAATTCATATAATTTTTTAGCCGTTACGTAAGCATCATCTTTGCCCATGGCTAAACCTAGCGACCCAACCATCGATAAAACATCTACGTCACCAGAATCCTTAACGGCTCGATCAATAATTGTTTTTTTCGTAACTAGATAGTCCGCATTGATCGAACGCAAAAGTCTTCTTAGCTCTGTCATCTGAGCAACTGAAAGACCCTTCTCACCAGTCCTTCCAAAAGAAGTAAATACTGTCAATTTAGAAGCTGGAATTTTGCTCTTTAAATTATCTGCATCGGCTAATTTTTGTACTTTTGTTTTCATTTTGAATAAATAAAAAACGGTTTTTCAACCGCAGACGTATCTCATATAAAGCATCGGCCTTGTATGAGTGTGTCGACCAGAGATACCCATAGGGGTAATCGCCTCGAGGAGACTTCTGGCTTCCGCCTGCTCCTTGTCTACGGCCCAACCCTGCAATCATATCAAAACCAATATATATGTCAATAGCTTACTGCCCTATATATTTCGCCCTATTAGCAGTATGCTCCCAGCCCGTTCTTGAATAAATAATCTGGCCCGCCTGATTAGAAAGATAAAAAGTATATGGGCTTTCTTGTGGATTAAGGACTGCCTTAATTGATTTGATTCCAGGATTTGATATCGGTCCCACTGGTAAGCCTTTGCGAGTATAAGTATTGTATTCGGAATCAATTCTAATTTCCTTACCAACCGCGATTTGAGATACATCGCAATTAATCTTATTCTCTGTTGCCTTAAAATTTCTAAGACAGGCTCCGTAACTCACCGTCGCATCAATCTGAAGAGGCATGCCCATCTTTAAGCGTTTATATATTATACCGGCAACAATGGCCATATCTTTCTCGCTCCTGACTTCTTTCTCAAGCATTGATGCAATAATAGTAATTTCTTTTTTCTTGTCTGGGGTAAGATTTTTTAATAACTCTTCTGTTTGTTTGTCATGATTTTCTATCATTTTAGACCCGATAGTTCTAATAACTGCTTCTTTTTTTAATGAATCGATAACTCCTCTACCAATACTAGCTACTGCTCCAATTTCCTCTGCGAAAATTGCATTATCTGCATTAATTTTATAAGTATCTGGAAATAATTGACCCTCATCAGATATGTATATTTTTGCAAACTCTGATCTCTTAATGAAACCCAGCTCGGTAAGTCTCTCGTCAATTTCCCAAATATTATAACCTTCCGGAATAAAAGTAGTTATATCTTCTGGCAATGACAGACCCTTGCTTAATTTAGTCAGAACCTCGGTTAGGCTTGTCTTGTCTTTAAATACATAATTCCCAGCTTTTAAATTCTTATCAACGCCTAGTGCCGCAGCATAAACCATAAACAAATATCTATTCCTAATAACACCATTATCACGTAGTTCGCTTGATATTCGAGACAGCGATGAACCCTTGGAGATTCTAACTGTAATCTGCCCTTGATCAAGTCTGGTCGGAAACCATACTGCAAAAGCTAACACTAAGACACAAACTACCGCGATAGTTAGAGCGGTAGTTTGTGTCTTATTTAAATCTCTAAAGTGTAGGATCTTTTCCTTAATCTTGAATTTATCCATGCTCGACCATTATATCATAAACCTACGGTAATGGCTTCTGATCAATGGCTTTCTCTTTGGTAATTGCTGCTCCACCCTTTCTCAGCTCTTCAAGTTTTGTCAACACAGTTGCATTGTCTTTATTCGCTTCTGTAGCTAGGATTTTTTCCATTTGCTCAATAGCACCAGCGTAATCTTTTCTTTCCTCGAGCAATAGCCCTAAGTACCATCTGGCATTACTATATTCTGGTGATAGGAATATAGCTCTTTGCATGGCTGCAATAGCCTGATCTTTATTATTGGCTCTTGAGTATAACAACCCGAGTTCAAAGAATAAGCCTGGCTGATTAGCATTAGCAGGAGCAATCTTTTCAAGTTGAGCAATAGCTTCAGCGGTTTTACCCTCTCGATCATATACCGTGCCCAGATTATATATAGCCACTCCATAATTATTGGCTAGTTCTACTGCTTTCTTGAACGCCTCTTCTGATTTAGCAAGTGCATCCTCAACATCCTTCTTTAATTTTGTAGCACTGTCTCCGGTTGCATTTTGAGCTAATTGTCGAGATAGGTCAGATTTAGCAAGATAAGTATTACCAATACCCAAGTAGAGCGAAGCATCTCCGGGTCTAAGTTCTAAAGCTTTATTATAACTATCAGCTGCCAGTTTATCCACTCCATCCACTAGACCTAAGAGTGCCTGATAAACATTTCCAAGATTAGACCAATTTGCCGACTCTCGGGGACTAATCTGGGTAGCCTTCTGGGCAGAATCAACTGCCCGGGCTGAATAACCTTGGATATTTTGGGCCTTAAGATTGGCATCCTCACCTTTCTCTGGAGTTCTGTTAATCTCGACAGACAGCATATTGAGCGCAATCTGAGAATCTGCGCGATAGAATCTATCATCATAAGAACTCCATCCAACAGCAGCCGCCATGCTATCCTGTGCTTTCTTGTAGTTATCCAGAGAAGTCTTAGTATCCGTAGATGATTGAGCATTATTTCCAGCAAGATTCAATTTCAACGCACTTACATAATTAATATCAGAGGCGTATATCGCAGCACTAAAATAGACACCTACTAGAACTAAGATTAATCCAGCAATAAAACCTAGAGATGCAGTCAACGACAACCAAGCCTTGTCTTCTACGCTGAAAGATCTCTTTTCTTGACCCCAGAGAGATAGTGCCATTAGTGCTAAGGCTACATACATTACAAACATGATGGTCATATTGAACGGATAGAAGAACATAGCAACAAAAACAGCGAACACAAACGATAGCATACCAACAGTGTCACCCGACTCATCACTACGAATTGTATTTCTGGACTTAACAATCCCCCAGACAATAGTCCAAATCAAGAACAACAAGGCCACGACTCCCACTAGTCCATTCTGCGTCACCATATTCATAAATTCAGATGTTGCGTCGCTAAATTTAGTTGTAGATAGGGTGGTATCGGCTAGTTTATATGCACCATATTTATCAAAGGCTAATGAGAAATTTTCAGGCCCATAACCAAATACGATACTATCTTTTAGTGACTTAGTGGCAACATCGCCAGAAAGTTGATAGGATGGTGCGATTTCAACAGGCAAGTTCTTTTTTACGGCATTAATATTAAAATTAATGACAAGTAAAAATACACCTAAGACTATTACCGTCATTGGCAACAAAAATCTAGACATCCTAAATTTAGCAGCTCGCATATTTTCAAATACGATCATGCCAACCATACCAGCAATTGCCACGGTCCAAAGCACCCACCAATTAAGAATAACCAATATCGCCAAAGCCACCACTACTCCAACTTTATCAATAAAAAGAAACCGTAAATAGCCAGTTTTAATCTTCAATTTATTAAACAGGGGCAAGCTTAATGCGGCTAATAAACCCAATGCATTCACAGATCCTATCGTATTGAACGATCGACTCTTCAAAGCTGCGGCCCAAATAATATGTAGGCCCAAGAGCTGTAATAATCCGTATAATAAGGCTACGGCTATAGACAGAGAGAAAACCCTCCTAAGAGCTTTGCCGCCATCCTCAAATGTATTAACTGATAAGAAATAAAATATTGTGAGAGCAACAACTGATACTAAAGAAGTACTAAGACCATCTCCAGCACCGAACATACTTCTATATTTTATAAACGAGAAAAGCGTAGTTAATACCGTAGCTCCAAGTACAGCTAAAATAGATAGGTCTAGAAAATTGGAACGCCAATTTAATTTTCCAGAAGAAACTATGCTCAATAACCACAAAATTAAGCCTACGCCAGATACAATAATTAACAATAACTGCTTATTGTATTCAAGAGGGTTAGAATTAAAAGTTATTGTCAGTAATGGTACCAAAAAAGCGCCTACCAAGAGTATCGCACGAATGATTTTACTATAAAAAGTGGCCTTTTGTTCGCCTTCTTCGTCAAAATGAGGACTAACGGGATCTTCAAACGATGCCGTTACAACCCTAAACTCACCGTCAGGAGCAGAAACATCAGCTCTTCCCCTTCGAAGAAAATTAAATGCCATGCATTTATAGAGTTTAATATCTTGAGTATTTAGCATTCCAAGTAAATACTCAAACCATTAAGACTCCCTTTATAACTCTGACTACATTCTATAACATTATTCCTAATATGTTATCCACAGAAATTACAAAGGCTGCCATTGCGCAATGGCAGCCTTTGTAATGGTTTTTGAGGTTTTATGCGATTATTTAAGTATTTCTTTGGATAGTTCGTCACCCATGAGAACTTCGCGTAATTCTTCTTTTTCATCTAGTAATTTATAACTATCGTCTACGAAGTGACCATACTCTTTTCTAGTCTTGAATTGATCCAAGATAAGCTCACTACCAGTCACCAAAGAAAACGATTGATGTGACAGGTAATCTTGATAACTACTCCAGTCATACTTCAAAGAATCACTAACAATCTTCGCCTTTTTTGGATTTTGATGAATATAAGCCGATAACCACAATAATTGTCTATTACCCATAACTGGTACTTGCTTGTATCTATCCTGGAATACGTGTCCTACTCGTTTGTATTTGGTGTTAAAGTATTTTGAATAACTTGTCGCTAGTTTTAGCATCAGAACCGAAATTGGTAATTCTGTATTCTGTCTAATCATCATGTGAAAATGATTTGGCATCAGACAATAACACAATAAAGAAAATGACTTATCTGGCAATGGAACTATCCTAGACCCCGGTATGGATAAGGATTCTTCTGGAAATAAGTACTGGCGAATGCGAAAAGTAAAGAATGAATAGTCTTCACTATTTTTAAATATAGCCATTTTGTCATTACCTCTATTATAGATGTGATAAATGCCATCTTTTACTGAATTTTTATAATCCCTATTATTCATAACTTTACGTTCTTATATTCCCATTAAATTACAAAGGCTGCCATTGCGCAATGGCAGCCTTTGTAATTTCTGTGGATAACCTAAAGGCGGCCAGTAGGCCGCCTTTAGGTTTGAGATCCAAGTTCAAGACTTAAGTTTAAAAATTCTCGAGAGCTTTGAACGATGATTTTGAAATGACGATAAGATTAGGGGGTAGATTCAGCGGGAGCTTCTGGCGTTGGCGTTGATTCTGGAGTCGGTATGGGAGTCGTCGCTGAAGTAGATGCAGAAGTAGTCTCAGGCGTTGGAGCCGAAGTGGTCTCGGGTGTTGGTGTCAGAGTAGGTTCGACTGGAACTTCTGGTGTTGGACTAGATGCAGGGGTAGCCTCAGACGTTGGAGCCGGCGTTGATTCAGGAGTCGGGATAGGAGTCGGTGCTGGTGTAGATTCGGGTGTAGGCGCAGGCGTAGGATCAGGAGTTGGAACGGGGGTAGATTCGATGGGAGCATCGGGTATAGGTGTCGGAGTAGGCATTACATCCCCTGCTGGTATGGGCGTAGGTTCTATGCTTGGGGTTGGAATTGTATCTGGTGTTGACGTAGGAACAGAGCTTGAATCTGGAGTTGGGGTCGGAGTCGAAGCAACTTTATCCTCAAAGCCCTTGCGACGAGCAATTGCCATCCAATCAAACTTGCCAGTTGATGAACCATTAAGCTCTTTAATAATAATTCCGTAAGGAGTCTTAGTCGCAACATAGAGTTGGCCAGTGATAGTATCGGTGACAGGGGTCAGAAGAACTTTTAAAGGAACCTGATCCGAGATTACGGAAGTAAATGAAAAGTCAAAATATATCCTCGCTTCACCGTTTATTAGATCCCCCGTTCCAGTAAGCTGAATCTCGCCACGCGTTGAATCAACACCATAGGTAGCTAGATAGTTACCATTTTCTTCCATATCAAGCTTAGATTGATCGGCAGATTTAGCACCATTACCTTCAAACATAGAGCGAGTCTGATCATCCACGTTTGGAGCCAATGACACATCTCGACTTAGCCAACCACTAAACATCATGGGCAAATCAAAATTCCAATTAAAGACGCTAATCGTACTATGATATGTCTTATTAATCCCTTCAGCGACAACGTCACCCTTGGCCCAAATAGATTTAAACATTGTGGTTACATTTTCAGCTAAGGCTGTGATAACTTCAGAGATAGAGCTACCACTGGCTGATTCTACAGTGACACTACTCGAGACGCTAGCTGAATTCCCGAAGGGTAAGATTGAAGGAGACCAGAAGGTTGGATTAACATAAACTTTTATTTTAACATAAGAACCAGAAGCAATTACATCAATAGGCTCAAGGGCCATACCGATGATCATACTCGCAGATACGGTTTTAGTTGCCACTCCTGGTTGATTAGTAGATAAGGTCAACTTATCCCCCACCTTAATAGCTCCTCCCTCTAACGATACCTTAACTAAGGCTGTACCAGAAAATTGAGTTTTGATTTCTCCGTCAATATTGTCCGAAACAACACCGTAAATATTGAAGCTTGAAGATGCTAAGATTAAATCATTGTTTTGGCCCGAAGATACCACATCGCCTATTCCTAAATTAGTATTTTGTATTTCAAACCTCTTACTAGTTAACCCGTCTAACTCTTGAATAGATCTAGCCAAGATCGGTATTAATCCGATGGTGTTTAACTCCTTATAGCCATCACTATCAGTTACAACAATTTCTGGAATTATTTGCTCGACTTCTTGAGCAATGAAACCTAGGTGATTCGGATCAGTAGCGCCAGTTTCGTATTTCCAATTATATTTTACTGGCCTCAGGGCTTCTATGGTTTTAAGACCATAACTAATATCCATAATATTCTTCTTAAGCCTAATATCAGAACTGCAAGAAATCGTACCGCCATTAGCAAGAGTGCATCCGGTCGAATTGCCATCGGTGAATTTAGCGATAGTTATCCCCGTACCAGCTCCTTTTACTTCAAACGGAGCAGTCGGATTAGTTGTACCGATGCCAACATTTCCAGATGAAGCGATCTTAAATCTATTAACCTTGTTCGTAGCTGTCGGCGTAAGATATCTAACTATAACAATACCTGTGCCGCCATTACCACCATTGCCCTGCTCATTATAGCTACCCCAGCCACCACCACCAGTATTAGCGACACCATTTTTGGCTCCAGCCGTACCGCCACCGCCAGTAGCCGTTCCAGTACCGGTCGCAC
>Ga0209319_1001299_pt1 | contig 21242 bp, 30 predicted proteins | sample RifGroE2_FD_184000 | JGI IMG/M metagenome (GOLD analysis project Ga0209319, IMG submission 184000) | Groundwater microbial communities from Rifle, Colorado - Groundwater E2 (SPAdes) (version 2) | ecosystem: Environmental > Aquatic > Deep subsurface > Groundwater | place: Rifle, Colorado, United...
TATAATGGACTAATGGGGTTCAGTCCAATACAAGTAGCTAGGGAAAGTATAGGACTTGCACTTGCGACTGAGGAATTTGGTTCTCGTTTTTTTGGACAAGGTACTAATGTAGGTGGAGTTGTTGAACATCCGAGTGCACTTGGAGAGAAAGCATATAAAAACTTAAAAGAAAGCTTAAATGAAACCTATGCAGGGCTAGGAAATAGCCACAGGCTACTACTCCTTGAAGAAGGTATGAAATATAGCAGAAGTGGAATACCACCTAACGATGCACAGTTTATAGAGAGCCGTAAGTTTCAGATAGAAGAAATTGCAAGAATATTCAGAGTGCCACTTCACATGATTGGTCATCTTGAACATGCGACATTTAGCAATATAGAACATCAGAGTATCGAGTTTGTAGTACATACGATACGACCTTATCTAGTAAGATGGGAACAGGCAATCAAGATGAAGTTATTTAAAGCTACAAAATATTATGCTGAATTTAATGTAGAAGGTTTACTTAGAGGTGATGTAAAAAGCAGATATGATGCCTATGCAGTAGGAAGGCAATGGGGGTGGTTATCGGTAAATGATATAAGAGAAAAAGAAAACATGGCGAAATTACCGACAGATGTGGGTGACAAATATCTAACGCCATTAAATATGACAATACTTGGGGAGCCGAAAGGTTCCTTTTTAAATGCAAAAAATACCGATGAGGGAGGTGATGACAGTGATGATGGAAATGGTGACACGAGCCTACAAAATAGCAGAGATGGAACTTAGAAAAGATAGCACAGAAGATGGTTCTGAAAACAATGTGTTAACTGGGTATGTTGCAGAATTTGAAAAGTTTTCTCATGAATTAAATGATTTCTTCAGTGGGAAATTCAAAGAAAAAATTAGAAAAGGTGCTTTTGAAAACTCGATTAGAAGCAAAGTAATCAAAGCATTATGGAATCACGATGACAATAAAGTGTTGGGATCAACAAAAAGCAAGACACTCAATCTCTGGGAAGATGAGAGAGGACTTAAATTTGAACTGATATTACCTAATAGTAGTTGGGGTAAGGATGCTCTTGAGAGTGTAAGACGTGGAGATGTAGATGGGATGAGTTTTGGATTTATTCCGACTGTGACTGAATGGGATGATGTAAACCCAAATGAAACGATAAGGACACTTGTTGAAGTAGATTTAATAGAAGTAAGTCCTGTGGCATTTCCTGCATATCCGCAGACATCAGTAAGTGCAAGAAATTTAAAGTCGCTAGAAGAAGATTATAAAAAGCATAAAGAAAAGAGCTTTCAAATAGAGAAAATGTCTCTAGAGAAAAGAAAACTAAATTTACTAAAAGAGGAGTGTTGATTTGATGAAAGATATTATGGAACTTAAAAGACAAGTACAAGCAAAAATAAAGGAAGCAAGGGAACTAATAGAAAAAGTAGAAGTTGAAAAAAGAGCAATGTCAGATGACGAAAATAAAAATTATGATGAAATGATGACTGAAATAGAAAACAGAAAAAAAGAGATATCGAGGGAAGAAAGATTACAGCAACTAGAGATGGAAAAAGTAACGAAAACTCAAGAATTAGCAGATGGTATCGAGCAAGAATTTAGATCGTTTGGAGAGTTTGTTCAGACACTCAGATTTAATGATCAAGATGAAAGACTAAAAGAGCTAAGAGATATGTCGGCAAATATAGGAGAAAAGGGTGGGATATTGATTCCAACGATTTATAGAGAGCAAATTCTTAACCTAACTCCAACAGATGCAGTAGCAAAACCAAGAGCTACAGTAATTCCTGCAGACAGTATTTACCCTGATGCAGAAATCACAATGCCGGCACTTGACCAAAGTGGAGCAAAAGGAGTTTATTCAGGAGTAACAGTTAGATGGACAGGTGCGGGAGAGGAAGTAGCACAAAGTGACGACCCTACTTTTAGAGACATCACACTAAAGCCTGAAGAAGTATCGGCTTATGTAGTCGTAAGTAATAAGCTTTTAAGAAATGTAAGTGCTATCAATGCCATTGTGCAAGGTTTACTGAGAAAAGCAATACTTTCAGCCGAAGATCATGCATTCTTAACTGGAGATGGAGTAAAGAAACCAAAAGGAATACTAAATTCAAAATGTGCACTCAAAATTAATAGAAATACGGCAAATACCATCAAATATGCAGATATCGTCAATATGTATGCACAGTTTAAAGGAACAAGTCCTATATGGGTAACAACTCCAACAGCATTGCCACAACTAATGCAAATGGTGGATACAGCAAATAACCTAATATGGCAACCAAATGCAAGAGATGGAGTACTAAATACACTTATAGGTGTGCCTGTAATGATTACTGACAGAGTATCGACTCTAGGAAGTTATGGAGACTTAGCACTAATAGACTTTAGTGCTTATATGATCAAAGATGGAAGCGGTATATTCTTATCTGCAAGTGAGCATCCAAAGTTTACACAAAATAAAACAATTATCAAAGCAGTATGGAATGTAGATGGAGATACATGGTTAAATAGTCCATTGACTCTAGAAGATAAAACAACAAAATTAAGTCCTGTTGTGGTACTTGATGTACCAACTATAGGCTAAGAGGAGGAGAATTTCAGTGAAAAGATTATTAGAACAGATTAAGGTAGTAAAGGCAATTGATATTGGGGACATCAACATAGAGGGCAGTATTACATTCTATAATGTTACTGATTTTAGAAAATTTGTAGTAACTTTGATTACAACTCAGGTAAATCAAGGGAAAAAAGTGTCACTTGCATTTTTGCAATCAAAAGATGAATTAGGAACAGGACTAAAGAGAATAGGAGAACCACTTGAGAAAATTGCAGGAACTGGTGGAGAATTTATCACGCTAAATGTTGAGAAAAGCACAGAGGAAATGGAAGATGGATATAGCTACATAGCGGTAGAAACATTTACAGATGACCTGAACTTAGTAAATTGCTGTTCAACAGTAATGTTTGGAGATGCGAGAAACAATCCAGTAGAGTAGGCAAATGCTTACTCTACTATTTTATATATGAGAGGAGAAAATACAGATGAAAACAGTAAAAGTAAAACTTACGAGTGATTTATATTATCAAGGAAAGAGAAAAAAGAGAGGGGAAATAATCGAAGTCTCTGAAGATGCAATTTGTATATACTATGAGTCGGGTTATAAAACAACAGATATAGTGAATGAGTCAAACAAGGAAATAGTATTACCAATATCAATCAAGCAAGCAATACTTCTTTTAGTAGGACATTTCTATGATAATAGAGAAACTACAACTCAGTTAAACCAAGTAGAATTACCTATCTCAGCCAAGCACTTACTCAGAAGATATAAGGTGTTCAGATTATGAGGGCAGGAAAACTTAGCAATAGAATGACGATACAGAAAGAAATAATTTTAAAAACGGAAAATGGTGTTATAAGTAAGCAATGGAATGACTATGTGACTGTATGGACCGAAATAAAAAATGCTGATAAAATTGTGTTTAGGGTGAGATATATCTCAGGAGTTGAGTTGAAAGATAGAGTAAGATATAAAGACAAATATTTTAATATTTTAGATGTTGTAAATGTCAATGAGAGAAACATATTACTTGATATAACAGCAAAAGAAATTGTAAAAGAGGAATGATCATGGTAGGGATAAAAATAACTGGCATTAGAGAAATCGAATCAAACTTAAATAAGATAATCAAAGGGACTGTGGAGAAAGAAGAAAAAGCGTTACTTGAAGCTGGGGAACTTCTAAAAAAGGAAATGCAAAAGGAAGTTAATGTATCTGGTAAAAAGCAAAAGCATATTCGAGATGATATAAAAGTAAGCACGGTAAAAGAAGATGAATATGGCATAAAAGAAATATCGGTTGGACCTGGTAAGGAAACAGGATGGAGAGCAAAATTTCTAGAATATGGCACGAGCAAAATGACAGCCAAGCCTTTTATGGAAAAGGCTTATAGAAATGTGAAAGATCAAATAAAGAAAAAGATAGAAGGTGTTTATAAAATATGAACATAAAGCAAATAGTCAATGATACTCTGTCAAATGATGAACAACTAACAAACTTGATAGGTCAAAATAAAATATGGTTTATAAAAGCACCAGCAACAGAAAATCCGTTTATAACGTTTTTCATTTACGATGAGTATGGGAAACTATATACTGACGACATTGAAGAAAAAACGGAATATAAGGTACAAGTTGATATTTGGTCTGAAACTGATTACACAGAAATAGAGGAAAGAGTTGTAGAAGTTATGGAAAACAACAATTTTACAAGAGCATCAGCACAGGACTTTTACGAAGATGATTCTAATATTTATCATAAAGTATTGAGATATAACTATATAAAAGAAAGGGGAAGATAAAATGTCAGGAACAAAAATAGGATTAAAAGATTTGTATTATGCAAAGCTAACGGCAGATACAGATTTGTCTGCTACTTATGGAACACCAAGTAAGATAGCACCTGCTATAAGTGCGACTATTACACCTAATGTAAATAGTGTTACTTTATATGCAGATGATCAAGCAATAGAAACAGCAGAAAGCATGGGGGATATAGAAGTTGAGGTAGAAGTAAATGATATTCCGAACGATATACTTGTCGAATTACTTGGATTGACAAAAGATGCAAACGGGGTTATAATCAACTCATCAAATAACACATCGCCATACATAGCAATAGGATTTCGAAGCCTAAAATCAAATGGGAAATATAGATACGTTTGGTTATATAAAGGGAAGTTTCAGTTACCAACAGATAACTACAAGACTAAAGGAGAAAGTGCAGAATTTCAAAGTACAACTATATCAGCAAAATTTGTGTCTAGAACAAAGGATGGTAAGTGGAAAGCACAAGTTGATGAAGATGATGAGGGTATAGGAGTAGGAGTTGTAGATGGTTGGTTTGCAAGTGTGTATGAATAATATGTAAAAAAATGTAAGAATATTTGAAAACGGGTTGACAAAATGGAAAAAATAGGATATAATAAGCTCATACTAAATATAAAATATGAGGAGGATTATATTAATGGATAACTCAAATAACGTAAATGATTTTTTAGAAATGTTGGACATACAAATGAAGCAAGGAATAGAAGACACCAAAAAAGATTTTGGTGTTACAATTGTAGAAGAGAGTATAGTTGATATTTCTAATAAAAACAAAGCAGATGTGTTGGCAACACTACACAATAATGCAAGGTTTATAAGAGGCATAATGCTTTCTCTTACGAAAGAGGAAAAAAACAAAATAATGACTACAGAAGAGGCTCAAGCTATACTAGATTCAGGAGTAGAAGAGTTTGATATCTTAAAAGGAAAGTATATGTCTATAAGTCTAGAAGATGAACAAAAGGTTGATATACGGGAATATAACAGATATAATGGAGAAAATGCAGCAGAAACTGCTATTGCAACATGCCCAAATAAAGAAATGCAAGAAGATGTTCAAATAGGTGATGAATAGAGTTAAGAAATAAGCACTCGCAAGGGTGCTATTTCAATGTAAAAAGCAGGAGGAACACATGAACGATATAAGACAAACAGGAATTAAAATAAATCTAGATAAAGAGCGAAAGTTAATATATGATCTAAATGCATTTTGTGATTTAGAAGAAAAATATGGGACTGTAGAAAACGCAATGCAAGAGATACAAAAAGGAAGTATGCTAGGAATTAGATACTTCCTTTTTCTTGGGCTAAAAAATGAGGATGAGCAGATCACAGAGCGAGAGGTAGGAAAGCTAATAACTACCGAAAATATGAAAAATGTGATAGATGGGATAACTAAGGCAATCAATATATCACTACCTGAAGCAAGTGATGAAAAAAAGTAGATAGGTCAAGTAAGTCTGATAAATGGGACTGGGCTTGGCTTTTTTACTTGGGAATAACAATTCTTGGATTTAACGAAGAAAAATTTTGGAAAACTACTCCAAGAAAAATAGGATTATTACTTGATAAACACATGGTTATTAACGGACTCAAGAAAGAAACTCAAAAAGAGGGATATATAGACCAAGTACTGATGTAGAGGAGGTGGAGATGTGGCTGATGTAGGTGGGATGAAAATAAAAATTTCGATGGATACGAAAGAATTCAAAGAAAGCATAAAGAACCTGAATAGAGAGATAAATACAGTACAGCAGGAGTTTAGAACTGCAACTGAAAAGCTAGGTAAATTCGGAGATGTAACAGATAAGCTGAAACTACAGGAAGAAAGTCTGACTAAGCAACTTGAAATACAGAGCAGAAAGGTAACAGAACTAAAAAGTGCTTATGAAACAAGTGTTGCCGAAAAGGGAAAGGATGCAACAGCAACTCAAAATATGTATAATCAGTTGCTAAAGGCAGAACAGTATGAAGCAAGGTTAAAAAATGAGTTAGTAAGAACAACTGAAGAAATCGCAAAACAGGAAAAAGCTACTGGTGGACTATCAAAGACAATGATTGAACTTAAAAATAATCTAAGTGAAGCAAGTAAAAAAATTATCGAGCTAGGCAAAGACATGACAACCAAACTGACAGTGCCGATCATGGCACTTGGTGGACTCGCTGTAAATAGTTTTGCGAATTTTGAGGAAGGAATTAATAAAGTTAGTACAATCGCAGATACATCAGCAAAAAGTATTAAAGATATCAAAAAAGAAATACTCTCACTATCGAATGAACTTGGTGCAAGCACAGGACAACTAAATGAGGCACTATACCAAACAATATCAGCCACAGGGGATACAAAAAATGCAATGGACTATGTTGGAATAGCCACAAAATCTGCAAAAGGTGGTTTCACTGATGTAGAGACAGCAGTAGATGGACTAACAACTGTAATGAATGCTTATAAGCTACAAGGTAAAAATGCATTGCAGGAAGTATCAGATCAAATGTTAATGGCACAAAACTATGGTAAAACAACCTTTGGAGAAATGGCAAATAGCATGGGAAATGTCATACCAATCGCAAGTAGTTTAAATATATCTACAAAAGATTTGTTTGCTTCAATTGCGGTATTGACTAAAAACGGTATTGCAACGAGTGAATCAATCACAGGACTGAAAGCATCCTATAGTAGTATAATTAAGCCGAGTAAAGAAGCAGGAGAACTTGCAGCTAAACTTGGGTTAGAATTTAACTCATCGCATTTAAAAAGTGTAGGATGGGCAAAATTCCTTGAGGAAGTACGAGAAAAGACAAAAGGTAATACAGATCAGATGGCAACTTTGTTTGGTAGTGTAGAAGCTCTAAACACAGTAACAGTTCTTGCAACAACAGGTGCAGAAGACTTTGCAAACGCACTAAAATCTATGGAAGTCAGTGCAGGAGCAACAGACCAAGCATTCAACAAAATGAATTAAGGAAGCAAAGATTCATGGGAGGATATGAAAGTATCACTTGAAAACCTTGCCATCACCTTTGGAGAAGTGCTTGCACCAGTATTGATACCGATTGTAAATATGGTCAAAGATTTGATGACATGGCTATCGACACTTGATCCGGTGACAAAAAATATAATCGTAACGATAGGACTCGTACTCGCAAGTATTGGTCCACTTTTAATTATCATTGGAACACTTGCGAGTGCACTATCAAATATCATCGCGATCGCACCACTTGTTGGAACAGCCTTTACGATTATGACTGGACCAGTAGGAATTATCATTATGGCAATCGCAGGACTGATCGCAATTGTAGTGCTACTTGTGAAGAACTGGGATACAGTCAAAGAAACAACAAGCAATATCTTTAATGGTATCAAAGACTTCTTCATAAAATAAGGGATGAAATACTTGCGATACTTGGTGGACCGATAGGAATGATAGTATATTTAATCGTCAACAACTGGGATAAGATAAAGCAAACAACAGCAAATGTATTTACTGCAATAAAAGAATTTATAGTCAATGTGTGGGGTGGGATAAAATCAGCGATTACCACAGCGGTAGACACGATAAAAACAACAGTATTATCGTGGGTAGATAATGTAAAATCAGGAATCACAAACGGATTCGAAACGATGAAAACAAGTATTATCAACATATGGAATGGTATATCGGATGGAATAACAGGAATTGTGGATGGTATTATAGGTACAGTAAAAGGTGTCATAGACTGGGTAGCAAAAGCACTTGACCAAATCAATATATTCAAGAAAGCAAACTCTGAAGCAAAGAGCCAAAGTACAATAACTGTATCAAGTGGGGGAAGCACAGGAACAACACGAAAATATGCAAGTGGAACAATCTTTCATCATGGAGGACTTGCGATGGTGGGAGAGTTTGGAAAAGAACTTGTAGAACTTCCAAGAGGAAGTAGAGTATATCCTGCTAGTCAGACTGAACAAATCATAAGAGAAACAGGAAACGATGGTATCGTTCAAAATATAACAATAAATACAAACCAAAGTATAAGTCCATATGAAGTGGCAAGACAAATGAAAATGGCAAGTAGAGAACTGGCTCTTGAGTGGGGGCGAGCATAATGGAAAAATTGACTTATATAAATAGTGATGGACAGCAAATAGAGTTAGGAAAAGAAAGACCATACATATTACTGAGCAGAGATAACCTAAACGGATTAAATGGTGAAATAGAAACTCAAAAGTCTCCACTTCAAAAAGGTGAAAGCTACATAGACACAAATATCAATGGAAGAGACATTGCTATTGTAATAGGTATTGTCGAAAATTCAAAAGAACAACTTGAAAATGCAAAACAAGAACTTATGAGAGTATTCAATGCAGAATTAGGAGAAGGAAAACTCTACTATAGAGATGACTTCAAAGAAAGATATATAAAAGCGATAGTGGAAAAGGGTGCAGTTATGAAAGACAATGGAGATAACAAAGCAAATAACTTTCAAAAGTGTCTAATTAGTATATATGCATCTGATCCATACTGGTATGAAAAAGAAGAAAACGAGGTCGAACTTGCCTCGATCATCGGAGGTCTAGAATTTGATTTAGAAATAATGGATGAATACATGTTTGAACAAGATGGTAGTGAAGTAGAGGTTATAAATCAAGGTACAACAGAAGCAGGAGTTGAGATAGAGTTCAATGGTCCTGCACAAAATCCAAGGGTCATCAATCTGACGACAGGAAAGTATGTGCAAATAGATACGATACTAGATGTTGGAGAGAAGCTGATTATTAATACAAATGATGACAATGTAGAAATCACCCTAAATGATGAAACAGGGATATCAGATGCATTTAATCTGATCAATATAGACTCAGAACTTTGGAAACTTAGGAGAGGACTAAATGCTATGAAGCAGGAAGTGTCACAGGAGCTGATACTGCAACAGTAAAAATAAGATGGAGAAACAAGTATTGTGGGGTGTGATAAATGGCAGTAAAAAGTAGATTCTTTAAAAGTGTGAATGGAGATAGGAAATACACAAGTGCAGACTTTGCACAGTATTTCGCAACTCTAATCACAAACGGTGTGTTTGCTGAAGAGCAAAATGCACTACAAGTAACAACAGACAACATAAGCATGAAAACCACAGTGAAAACTGGGAGAGGGTTTATAAATGGATATTATATAGAAAACGATGCGGATTTGATACTAACTCACGATGTAGAAAGCATCGCAGGAACAAATCGAATAGATAGAGTAATCATGAAACTAGACATAGCAAATAGAGAAATAATAATATCCATCAAAAAAGGAACAGCAAGCACAACTCCTGTAGCACCTACCTTTGTGCAAAATGATACGATATATGAATTAAGTTTAGCGAAGGTAACAATTATAGGTGGTAGCACAGTAATAAATTCAGCAAATGTAGTAGACGAGAGAGTTTATACGAGATATAAAACAAAACCTGCTTGGTATCCTGAAGGACAAGTACCATCTGATGCATGGATGTATGTAATGTTTAAAGACAAGCTGACCACACAAGAGATTGGAGATATCGAAGCAAATCCAAGTTTAATGGATATTATAAACAATAGTACTGTATATGATATGGTAGCAAACAAGCCTACAAAATGGTTTAAAACAACTTCTCCAACAACTTCTCCAACAACTTCGAACAATACAACACAAGGATATGCTTACGGAGATATTTGGATAGACAATGTAAATCAAAGAATATATTACTATCTTGGAAATGATACTGATGGTGCAGTATGGTTGGACTTGAGAGCGGTTAGAAAAGTGAACTTCTTTGATAATGGTATTTGTGGTGGAGGTATGACAGGATTAACAGGTGAGTATATCTCAAATGGTGGAAGCGACTGGTCTTTTAATGATCTGTCGACAGGTACATATTTTAAATATCAAGTATATGGCAATGATTATAACGGTGGAACAAGTGGATGGTGGCAGAAGTACTCTAATATGATGTTTAGTTTGAAAGATTTTAAAAAACTGTATTTCAAGGTCAAGGGTAATGTAGTGACTACAACAGGAAGTCAGCATACTATACAAGTAGGATATAGACAGTATAATTCGAATAGTGGTGCTTCCAAACAAATATCAGTACCTACAGATAATGTTATTAGAATTGTATCGGTAGATATTGGAGACTTAATTTATGTTTCAGGAAGCTACGGAGAATCAATACCAGATGCATATATATTTATATATTTAAGTTGCTACGTTAATTCAAATGGTACATCATACCCTTCTACTGATTTGACAATATATGAAATATGGGCTGAATAGGAGGTAATGTAAGTGGAAATATTTATAGATGAATTTGAAAATGAATGGGAGATATATGATGACGGAACATATAAACTTATAAAAGAAATAAGGTTTGCGGAGTTTTGTTTACCTACTCCTGAATATAGAGAAATAAGAAAAAAGCAAGAAAAAACAATCCAAGACGAAACACTTCAAGAACAAATAGAAAAACTGAAAGAACAGATAAAACAACAAGATGAAATTATAGATACATTAATAGTTGAAAGTTTAGGAGGTGTTTCTGAAGATGTTTGAAAAACTCAAACGATTATTTATAAACAAAATAATTGATGAAGAAAAATTAGAAGTAGCAGTAGCAAAGAAGTGGATTACAGGAGAAGAAAAAGAAGAAATAATCAAAAGTAGGCAGGTGAAATGAAAATGGAAACATCACTAATGCAATATATGGTCACACAAGGAGTATTCGCAGTATTATTTACGGTACTCCTTTTTTATGTGCTGAAAGAAAACAGTAAAAGAGAGACAAGCTACCAAGAAATTATAAATAAATTATCAGAGAAATTTGGTGCTCTTGAAAGTGGCATCGAAGAAATTAAACTAAGGATAGATAACATTAAGAAAAGTGCACAATCAATGATATTCACAAATGGCATCTAAATAACGGGTGGGAAGGTTGTGGGTATCATTTTTTTGTATCCAAAGATGGGAATGTCTATGAGGGTAGACCAGTAAATGTTATCGGAGCTCATTGTAAAGAGCAAAATATGAATTCAAGGAGTATAGGAATATGCATTGAGGGATGCTATGAAGATTATGCAAAGCAAACAGAAAAAGAAGTACCAAAAGCACAGCTAGATACACTTGTAGAACTTACGAAATATCTAATGCAAACTTATAATATAGCATCGACAAATGTGAAAAGACATTGTGACTTTGCATCATATAAAAAATGTCCTGGTAACTACTTTACATGGGATGGATTTAAGAGTAGACTTGTAGTAGTAGAACAGCCAAAAGAAAAAACATGGCAGGAGCAGGGACTAGAAACTCTTGTAGCCAAAGGAATTATATCAGAACCAACACACTGGAAAAGCAAATGGGAAGAGCCTGCGACAGTAAAAGATATGATAGGAATACTTGCAAAGATAGTAAGGTGAGCATATGATACCAATAACGATACTTAAAATCAAATCTGACAATACAGGATTTGAAATGGTAGGACAGATCAATAGTTACGAAAGTCTTGTGATAGAACGAATCTGGAATGGCATAGGGGAATTTAGACTCAAGCTAAATGCAAATACAAAATATGCTGAAAAGTTAGAATACAACTATATCATCATTCCAAAGAAAGATTATCATAAAGCTTTTATTATTGAATATAAAAAATTAACTCAAGGAGCAGGTGGAAAAGGTGAAGAAATCCTTGAAGTCAAAGGGAGATCGCTTACATCGATACTAAAAAAGAGAATTCTTTATCCATTATCAAGTCAAAATGACTACACTAACACAGGAAAAGCAGAAACAATAATAAAAGATATTGTAGATAAAAATTTTATAACAACAACTGCAGGTAGAAAAATAAATCTGCTTAAGATAGAAAACAATCAAAATAGAGGTAATAATACAAGCATTGTAGCAAGGTATACAGACTGCATAGATGAGATAACAAAACTTGCAAATACAAGTAGTCTAGGATTTAGAATAGACATTGATGTGGTACTTGGTAAATGGATATTCAAAGTATTGCAAGGTATTAATCGAGTGGCAACACAAAGTCAGAATAGGAGAGTCATATTTTCAGCTGAGTTTAACTCTATACAGGATCAAGAATATACACGAGATAGATATAACACTAGAACTCAAGCAATTGTTGGTGGAGAGGGTACAGGAATAAGCAGAGTTATCGTAGAGACAGGAAATAAAACTGGGCTTGATCGTGAAGAATTATTTATAGATGCAGGAGATATACCTGGTACAGATGCAACAGCTGTTTCAAAATTATCAGAGCGAGGGAATCAAGAGTTAGTAAAATATAAGGAACTCCTTACACTTGAAACAACAGTGCTACAAAAAAGCCCGTTCAAATATGAAGAACATTGGGACTTAGGCGACTTTGTAACAGTCATGAGTAAGAAATGGGTTCTAACGTTAGATGCACAAATCGTAAAAGTAGAAGAAATCTATGAAAGTGGAAAGATAGAGATAAAACCAACTTTCGGGAACAATACTCCAAGTTTGATAAGTGAGATAAAGAAGAGATACGATAAACCTTTAAAGGAAGTCGTGAAAATCGACGATGCAAATAAGAGTACATATAAAACATATTCAAGTAACTACATAGACAACACCTATGCAAAAAAGACTGAAGTAACTACAAGTGCGAGTGGATATGCTTTTAGTAAATTAAATAGTATCAGTAGTTCAGGATACATGATACTAAACACATCAGGACAGATAACAGATGGAACTGACTTTACATGTGGAACAGATAGGATAACGTGCAATTTTAATGGTGTAATAGAAGTAGCGATTGATTTAACTTTAGAAAGTGTAGCAGATAGTTATGTATATACACAGATAAGGAAAAACGGTTCAGTAATTAACGAAAAGAGAATGTATTATGATAATGATGAGACAGATATCTTTTCATATTTCCCAATAACGCTGACAGCAATCATGCAAGTACAACAAGGGAACTATGTACAGATATATAATACGATAAGCGGAACAACAGTAGGTGGTTATAGTAGCATATGTGCGAAGAGGATAAAATAAGGGGAGTAGGTAAAACCGACATGGTTTATCTACTCCTTTTTTGATTGGAAAAAAATATTCTTATTTTGGGAAAAATTATGGGTAATTCGTTGTCAAAAGTCAAAATATTTGGTATAGTTATAATAAGGTAAAGTGTGTCTAAAAATCATAATGTGCGAGGTAATGAGTATGAAACTATATTTTGTAAGACATGGACAAACAGAATGGAATGTAGAAAAAAGAATTCAAGGTAGCGTGGATCAACCATTGAATGAAAAGGGTGAATCACAGGCAAGGGAACTTGCAGAAAAGATAAAAGATATTAAAATTGATAAAATAATTTCATCCCCTTTGAAAAGGGCATATAGAACTGCTGAAATAATTAATGAAAAATTTAATCTTGATATTGAAACTGATACGAGATTGGCAGAAAGAAATTATGGCGTGAACGAAGGAGAATATACGAAAGATTTTGCTTACAATGACTTTTGGAGCTACACTAAACATGTAAGTGTTGAGGAAGCAGAGGAAATAGAAGAATTTTTTCAAAGAGTTAATGAATTTTTAAGTGAGCTTAAAAATAAAAATGAATACGAAAATATTTTACTTGTTGCACATAACGGTGTCGGAAGAGCTATAAATTATTACTTTAACGATATGACTGATGAAGAGATAATAAAGTTTATATTACCTAATGGCGAAGCTGTTGAGTATGAATTGTAGAAAGGAGTGTAAATTGCATGAATTTAGAGCAAATTATCAAAAAATTAGAGGATGAAATCAAAATAATGTTTTGCAAAGAAAGTAGCGGACATGATATATACCACTTAGTTAGAACAAAAAATATTGCGTTAAAGTTACAAGAAAAAGAAGGTGGGGACAGAGATGTAATAGGAGTATCAGCCTTTTTACATGATGTGCATAGAATTATTCAAAAAGAGACGGGAAAGTTCTGTCATCCAAAAGATTCGTTATCAAAAGTTAGAGATATTATAGAAAATGCAGATGTAAAATTATCTGAGGAAAAAATAAAAGGCATTTTACATTGTATAGAATTTCATGAAGAATATAGTTTTACAGAGGAAGGAATTAGTGTGTCAGATATAGAAACATTAATACTTCAAGATGCTGATAATCTGGATGCAATCGGTGCGATAGGAATTGCAAGAACATTTTTATATGGAGGATCGCATGGAGTTCCTATGTGGAATCCTGAAGTAGGATTTGATAGAGAAATATATGATGAAGCAGTAGAAGACCCTTCAACAATTCATCATTTTTACAGTAAATTATTAAGGTTAAAAGACAATATGAATACTGAAGCAGGGAAGCAACTTGCAAAACACAGACATGAAGTCATGGAAAATTATTTAGCAGAATTCTTTGATGAGTGGGAAGGGTTGAAATAATAATAGAGGAAGTGATATTGCTATGAAAATATACTTAATAAGGCATGGAGAAACAACAGCGGATTTGGAAGGTCGTTATGGTGGGGACTATGACGATGAGCTAACGGATAAGGGAAAATCTCAAGCTGAGGAACTAGCAATCAAATTAGCAAGTAAAGGAATAGAGTGCATTTATCATAGTCCAAAGATACGTGCTGTGCAGACAACCCAGATACTGAATACACAATTGCATTGTGTGATAGAAGAAGTACAGGATTTACGAGAAAGAAATGGATATGGAGTGCTTACTGGTTTAACAAAAGTTGAAGCAAAAGAAAAATATCCAGAGGAGTTTGAACAATTCACTAAAGAAGGATATGGGTATCATATTAAAGGGTCAGAAGATGTGGAAAGTCTAAGAGAAAGAGTAATAAGTGCATTTAATAGTATAGTAGACAATAAAACATACAACAAAGTAGCTGTGGTAACACATGGTGGAGTTATTCGTACATTTATGAGAAGTTATATAAAATTAGGTGAATTGAAAAAACTAGAAGATTGTGCTGTGTTTGAAATAGACGTTATTGATGGAAATATTGTATTAGTAAGTATGGATAAAGCGGAGTTAGTAAATGCATCTAAAGTGGAGGTATAAGGTATGAGTGTAGAGGTTACATATTTTGTTCATGGCACCACAATAGATAATGAAACAAACAAATGTACGGGATGGGTAGGAGGAGAACTATCGGAGCTAGGAATTAAACAAAGTAAAGAACTTATAAATCAAATAGATGGAAAGTGGTTTGATGTTATTATAGCATCGGATTTAAAGAGAGCAGTTGATTCAGCGAGACTGACATGGATAGACAGAGAAATCCTTCAAGATAGCAGGCTAAGAGAGTGCAATCTTGGAAAAAAGACTCTAGCTGATGAAAGTGCTGTAATATATGAAGAACATATAGACATACCATTTGAAGATGGTGAATGTATGAAAGATGTAGAAAAGAGAATAAGTGACTTAGTGAAATACTTAAAAGAAAATTATGATGGAAAGAAAGTAGCACTAGTTGCACATAGAGCACCACAGTTGGCATTTGAGGTTATTGCTAATAATAAAAATTGGGAACAGGCACTTGAGGAAGACTGGAGAAAGAAAAAGGCTTGGAAACCGGGTTGGGTCTATGTAGTTTAGTGGGAGGTAATAATACATGAAAGAAATTATACCTATGACATTTGAAATAGAAAAATTAGAACAAGATTCTAAAAATGGAGATGGATTATCTGCATATATTTTAGGAAGAAGTTACTTTAGTACAGAAAATGGAGCAGAATGTAACTATAACAAAGCTTTTGAATGGTATAAATATGGTGCAGAGATACTAAATGATCCAAGATGTATTTATGGAGAGGGAATTTGCTATGACGATGGAGCAGGTGTAAAGCAAGACGGACAAAAGGCAAATGAACTGTTTATCAAAGCTTATGAACCGTTAACAAAGTTAGCTGAAATGAACGACCCGTTTGCAATATTTATTTTAGGTGCTTATCACTTTTATGGATTTGCAGGGGTAGAAAAGGATGATGCAAAAGCTTTTGAAAAAATTTATGATGCAGCTATGATGGGGCATTTAGCCGGTATTTATGATATAGGAACATTTTATTATAACGGAACAGGTGTGAAAATAGATTATATAAAATCAAAAGAGTATTTAAAAATTGCTTCAGAAGCAGGACTTGAGAGAGCTAAACAAAAACTAGACGAATGGGAAAAAGATTTTAATATAAATGATATTGAATAATAAATAGTTTGAAAGGGGAAAACAAATGAAACGTTTGTTATTAGCATCAGCAGGATTCTGTACAGAGAGTTTACAAAAGAAAGCCAAAGATCTTTTTGAAAAAGAAATGAAAGACGTAAAGATTATGTATTTTGATACAGCATCAAAACCTGAAGAAGATAAAGAATACCTGAAAGATGAATTAGATTGGATATATGCTACAGGAGTAAGAAAAGATAATCTAACAAGGTATGAAATGACAAGTGACATTACGGAAGAAGAGATACTAAAGTACGATGCAATTTGGGTGTCAGGGGGAAATACATATTATCTATTAGACACAATTAGGAAAACAGGATTAGATGAAAAGTTAGCGAAAGCACTTGAAAAAGGTGTGTTATATATGGGAGCAAGTGCAGGAAGTATGGTTGCAACAGTAAATATAGATGTAACGTATTTTATGGATAATAATTTCTTAAATTTACAAGACTTAAAAGGTATGGATTTTTTTCATACAAGGATAATACCTCATAAAAGAATGGAATGGGAAAAAGGCATATTGGAATGTAAAGAAAAAATAAAAGAAGATATTATTGTATTGACAGATGAAGAAGCAGTGTATGTTGAAGGGTACAAATATAGTATTATAAGCTAGAAGGTGATTGCTATGGAAATTGAAAGAAAATTTATTTTGAAATCTTTACCGCAAACAGAACTAGGCGAAAAGATAGAATACAAAAGACACTTCATTTACTCAAAAGATGGGGTTGAGATGCGTATTCAACAGAAAGGTAATATGTTTGAATTAGAAAGAAAAGAAAAAATTGATAATTTGGTTAGTAAAAAAGAAAAGATAGAAATTACCAAAGAAGAATTTGACACTTTAAAAACGATTAGCAATGCAAGTATCGAAAGAGACAGTTATGTAATCAGCGTTGAGGGCAGAGAAGTAAGTTTAAAAGTTTATCGTGGAGTATATGAAGGACTGATTAGGGCAGAAGTAGAATTTGCTACAAAAGAGGAAGCAGAAGGTTATGTTCCGCCAAATTGGTTTGGACGAGAGATAACAGATACGGTGATAGGCAAAGACTCGAATCTTATAAATTTTAGTAGAAAAGATTTTACAGAAGAGATGGAAAAATATAAAAATTGAGGAGCAACTCAAGTATGAGGAGCTCCTATTTTAATGTTTTAAATTCAAAATTGCATCGTGAAAATGATGTTTATTGAATATGTAGTCAAGATACTAAACTTAGGTTGAGAAAAAAATCAAGTCAGTTTGGTAAAAATTATGGTGAATTCGTTGAAAAAAGCCGAAAAAAATGTTATAGTATAAAATAAGGTAAGGTTTGGATTGAAGGAGGGCAAAACAGTGAGTGATATAAAATTATTTAGTTTGAAGCCAGATGTGAAAGAATTATCAAGTAGATCTATGGAACTGGAAAGACCATTACAAAGAATTATAGAGAAAAATCTAGAGGAGTTTCTAGGTGTGAAATTTATTGAGACTGAATACTCAACAGGGAAAGAGCATGGTGGTAGAATAGATACTCTTGGTATAGATGAAAATAATTGTCCTGTAATTATAGAATATAAAAGAAGTCTGAATGAGAATGTTATGAATCAAGGATTGTATTATCTTGATTGGTTACTTGATCATAAAGCAGAATTTGAGTTGTTAGTACTGAAAAAATATGGAAAAGATATATCAAATAATATAGAATGGGATTCTGCTAGAGTTGTGTGTATAGCAGGAGATTTTACAAAGTACGATGAGCATGCAGTAAAACAGATAAATAGAAATATTGAATTAGTTAGGTATAGGATGTATGGAGATGATTTTTTACTATTTGAATTAGTAAATGCGGTAAATGAAAGTAAAACTACATCGAATAGTTCAAATATCAAATATAAAACCGTATCAGACAACTTAAAAGAGTCGGAAGATAAAGTTTCAGAATTATATCAGATATTAAAGGACTATATCACAAGCTTAGGTGATGATATACAGGAAAAAACATTGAAATATTACATAGCTTTCAAGCGTTTCAAAAATTTTGCTAGTATAGAGATACATAAAAAAGAGATATTAGTGTATTTGAAGCTAGATATAGAAAAATACAGAGATGATAATTTTGTTAGAGATGTTACTAATATAGGACATTTCGGTCCTGGTAATGCGGAAATAAGGATAAAAACAAAAGAGGACTTAGAGAAAGTGAAAGAGTATATATTAAAAAGTTATGAGCTGAATTAATATAGTAGACTCTAATATTAAAAAAATAAATCTTAGAAGGTGATCGATAATGAAGATAAAATTAGCACAGCCTGTACTAAAATGGGTAGGCGGGAAAAGACAACTATTACCTGAAATAAAAAAACATATACCTAAAAATGTTACCACATATTATGAACCTTTTGTAGGTGGAGGAGCGGTTTTGTTTGATATTCAACCAACAAAGGTAGTTATTAACGATATAAACGAAGAGCTGATAAATTTATATAAGGTTGTTAAAGATGATGTTGAAATATTGATAGAGGAACTAAAAAAGCATAAAAATGAGTCGGAATATTTTTATCAAATACGAAATTTGGACAGAGATAACGACGTATATCAGAGAATGTCTGAAGTAGAAAAGGCTGCAAGGATTCTTTACTTAAATAAAACTTGCTATAATGGATTGTTTAGGGTTAACAATGCAGGAGAGTTTAATACTCCATTTGGAAAATATACAAACCCTAATATTGTAAATGATATAACACTCAGGGCGGTAAATAAGTACTTTAATAAAACGCAAATAGAATTTAGAAATTGTGATTTTGAGGATGCGGTAAGAGGAATTAGAAAGGGTAATTTTGTATACTTTGATCCACCATATGATCCAGTATCAGATAGTTCAAACTTCACAGGGTATACGAAGGGAGGGTTTGATAAGGAACAACAGATAAGACTAAAAAAACTGTGTGATAAGTTGCACAGCAAGGGAATTAAATTCTTATTGTCAAACTCGGCTACTGATTTTATAAAAGACCTGTACAAAGATTATACGATAGAAATTGTGAATGCAAAAAGAGCGATAAATTCAAATGGAAATAAAAGAGGAGAAGTGGCGGAGGTGTTAGTGAAAAATTATGAGTAAAAATGATAAAACTAAAAATGATAAAACTAAAAATGATAAGGCCTGGGAAAAAATATTTGATAAATACAATATAATACATAGCATAGAAAAACAAGGTTTTTTTGAAATCACTTCTGAACAAATAAACGAATTTAGGGAAGCAAGATTAATGACCAAATTTGACAATATGAGCAATCTACCTGAAATTTTTAAAAACAATGAACTAGCAATATTGCCATTAACGAGAGGTAGCTATATACTATCGAGATTTGAAGCATATAAAAAATTAGATAATATTAATGATGAAATAATAAAAGTTAATTTCCCAAAGTACATACAAAGTATTAACTATGAAAGCATAAATAGTGAAGCAACAGCTATTAACTGTGCATATGTAAGCGGTATAATAGCCGACTTTGTCGAAGATGATGAATTGCTTCCGACAGTGAATGGTAGAATGAGCTCTGAAGAATTTTCTTTTAATATAAAAAGTAAGTTCGATGAAAAGAATATAAAGATTGATGTAAAGAATTCACAGATAGAAATAGATGGAGGATATGAGGGGCTGAAAAATCTTACTCTTATTGAAGCAAAAAACTTTTTATCTGATGATTTTCTTATTAGGCAATTGTATTATCCATTTAGATTGTGGCAGAGAAGTATTTCTAAAGAAGTCAGAACAGTATTTATGGTATATACGAATGGATTATTTAGTTTATATGAGTATAAGTTTATGGAGCCTGATAACTATAATTCATTGGTGTTAGTAAAACAGAAAAATTACATGATAGAAGAAAAAGATATAGAGCTCGAAGACATTATTAATGTTTATGAAAAAATAAAATATGTTGATGAGCCTGAAGTGCCTTTTCCGCAGGCAGACAGATTTGAAAGAATCATTAACTTATGCGAATTATTAAATGAAAGAAACCAACTAAGTAAAGAGGAAATAACTTATGAATATGACTTTGATCCAAGACAAGCTGATTACTATGCAAATGCAGGCAAATATCTAAATTTAATAGAAAAAAATACCGAATTGGATGACACAAAATTTTGTTTAACAGAAGAAGGTAAAAGTATTTTTAAACTCAATTTTAAGCAAAGGCAACTAAAATTTGTTGAATTAATTTTAAGACATCAAGCCTTCGGAGATACGATGAAATTATATGTACAAGAATTAGAAATGCCAACAAGGATGCAGATAGTTGAAATAATGAAAAACTCGAAACTACATAAAGTAGAGTCTGCAAGTACATTTGAGAGAAGAGCATCAACAATATCAGGATGGATAAATTGGATATTGGATTTGATAAACTCTTAGGAGTAGGAGGAGCGTATGGATAAAAGTAAGGTAGAAAAGTGGCATCCTGAAAACTTCAAACTAGAAGAAACAACGATTTGGAGTTTTAAAAATAGGGGCGAGTGGGCAACACATAATAATAAATATAGAGGAAACTGGACTCCATATGTACCAAGAAATTTGATTTTGAGATATTCTAAAGAAGGAGACATTGTTCTTGATCAATTTTTGGGCAGTGGA